>OINQ01000637.1_pt1 | contig 5377 bp, 4 predicted proteins | sample 1585371 | NCBI WGS metagenome assembly OINQ01 (sample SAMN02674605, study PRJEB24791) | human gut metagenome, SKBSTL067 | isolation source: stool | host: Homo sapiens | place: USA | reverse complement strand
TCTGCTGTTTTCTGTGCAACTTCATTCTTATCATTATTCGTATTGATATTATACATCTCCAGTAGCTTATTAATAAAATCCTTGCCGCGCTGTACATTTGAGTTTTTCAATGATATAACAGCTACAGAAGTGGTTTTGGAAGTAGGTTCTATAGTCATATTCTTGCAACACCATTTCGCTACAGTCAAAGGCCTATTAATTGTAGCTGTAATATTACGTGTAGTCTTTTCCAAATCTGTAGCTTCTTCCAATGTTCTTTTAGAAGATAATACCGAGTCCGGTGTCAGGAAAAAAGCCAATGTCCCTTTGTCGGTAGGAAAAACCGCTGGCAATTTTTCAAAATGTTTCTGATATTCATCATCGTCAATCTTCACAGTCACATCCATACTTCCCTGTGGTTGCAATGCCATCTTCACTATCATCGGCTCCTCCAACAAATCAGCCTCCTGCGGAGTCAGACTCACTTGCACAGGTGAAGTCTTATACATGTTCCTGGAAGGGAATTCATCCTCATCTGTATAAGAAATATAAAGACCCAAATCTTCAACCACCTCTTTGACAATAGTCTTTGAACGGAGAACTTCAATCTCGTTATCAATATTCTGCGAAGAAGAGACCATACCATCCAATCCCAGACTCTCCAACCCGGAAAGCATTCCGGCACTCCCCCCTTTTTTATCATCCTTTATTAAAACCGTAGCGGAAATATTATATACGGGAGTGGACATATAAAGATAGACCCATGCCGCAATCAAACACGCCACAACCGCCCCCACAAACCAGGGCCAGTGGATCAAATATTTAAACAATAGTTCCTTGACGTCTATATTTTCTTCCTTAGATTCTTTTGCTTCGTTGAAATCTGTTTCTTTCATTACAAATCATTATTTTAAAATATTTACTAATAGACTGACGATGGATACCAGGATAGAGGTTGCAGAGAACCAGAGACTGGTACTGTTACCTACATCTGAATTTCGAGCCTTTGCCTTATTAGGAGTTACGTAGATAATATCATTCTGTTGTAACCAATAGTAAGGCGAAAGAATGGTTTCGGCCTTGTTCAAATCCAAGGTTACAATTTGCTGTTTGCCGTTTGCGTCCTCACGAATCAACTTCACATTATCACGAAGACCGTATACTGTCATATCACCCGCCATGGCTAAAGCTTCTAGTAAATTTACTTTCTCATTAGAGATAGTAAAAGTACCGGGACGGGTAACTTCGCCGATAACCGATATTTTATAATTTACCATACGCACTGTTACAATGGGAATCTCCTTCATGTAAGGTTTTAGTTTATCTATAATCAACTGTTCCGCTTCCCTTTTCGTTAAACCTCCTAACTTCAATTCTCCTAATACCGGAAAATTTATGTTTCCTTCATTATCTACCAAATAAGGTTGTAATACAGGTTGGGTAGTCACATAAGACGAAGTACTCACAGCTATTCCGGCATTGCTGGCAACTGTCAGGTTAAAAGGTATCGCAAGTTCTGGATTAGTACACGATACCACAATAGTCAACAAATCCTTGGGCATGATTTTTGCATCATACAATTTTTCCTGTTGTTCTACCTCGTTCACAACTTCCACATTCTGGAAATAGGGAACCTTTTTATAAGACTGGCAGGCAGCCAATAGGAATGGCAACAATAGTAGCCACGAATTTCTTTTGTTAAGTCTTCTCATCATAATTCTTAAATTCATAATTAAACGCCCTTTAATTCCTAAGTTTTATTTTTTAATATGCTTCTTTTTCTCCATGTATGGCATTATACACCGTCTTATACATAATATATAAGTCCAATAAAAAAGTCCAATGCTCTATATACCAGATATCACGCTGCACACGACCCTCCATCTGCCAGAGCTCTTTCGTCTCACCGCGAAAGCCCGTCACCTGAGCCCAGCCAGTTATTCCAGGTTTAACGAAGTGACGAACCATAAACTTGTTTATCAGATTAGAATATTCCTCCGTATGCTTTAACATGTGAGGACGGGGACCTACAATAGACATATCCCCTTTCAACACATTAATGAATTGAGGCAATTCGTCCACACTCGTCTTTCTCATTATCTCTCCGATACGTGTTTTACGAGGATCATTTTCCGTAGCCTGAAGAGTATCACATTGCGCATTAACCCTCATTGAACGAAACTTGTAACACCAGAATTCACGACCATCCTCACCACTGCGTTTCTGTTTGAAAAAAACAGGACCGGGAGAACTTAATTTAATTGCAATTCCGAAGAATATATAAACGAACGGAAAAACCGTAATAAGAAATAACCCTGAACAAACGATATCAAAGGCACGCTTGATAATACGGTTCTCCAATGACTCCAATGGTTCACAACGAATGGAAAGTACAGGAACATTACCCAATAATTCAAAATGCATCCTACGTTTCAAATAATTACGGACATTAGGAACGCTAAAAAAACGAACCAGATGGTTCTCACAGTAATTAATGATGGGAACAATCTCCGCACTGCGCACAGAAGGAAGGCTACAATAAAGCTGATTAATCTCTCCCGCATGTTTTTCTAAAAAAACACTTACTTCATTGGGTTGTCCCAAATATGGAACATCCTGCGGATACCGGTCCGAAGGAAAATCCTCGAAATAACCCATTACACGATAACCGGACGTAGGATCATCCGTCATCGCATGATAAAGCTCCTGCATATTCTCATGGCTCCCAACCAATACTACCTTGCGGACATTTCCTCCTTTTTTCCGATAAAGCTCCAGAAAGTGACGGGAAATCAAGCGGTAGCTAATAATGACAATTATCAGTGCAACATAAAACAGTCCGAAATAGCGGGAATGAGAAAAATGAAAATGAAAAACAAGCAACGCACAAACCGATAAAAAGACAAAAGGAACCATGTTACGTAAAACACGGACCATGATCTGTTCGGGACGTACCACAGGACGATGAAGAATAACACCCGAATGCATGTTACAAAGTAAATAGCACAGAGTGATAAGAGTCATTCCCTGAAAGATAGAACCGCAATGGATACACCAGAAACGGGTACCCAGAAACAAATTAAATCCCCATAAAAGCAGGTTCAGCAAAATAAGGTCTCCTAAGAGGACCAGAGACTTTAGGACTTTGTTAAAACGTTGGACTTCCTGCATACAGTTTATTTTTATAATTCTTATCTAGAATAATTACCTATTTTTTCAGTAATGCGAGTACAAATTGCGGTACTTTCCAAGCCATCTTTTCCAACTTGGTCAAAGTAGGCCATAATCCGTGCGAGACATACACCCTAATATCCTCTTCCCACATCTTCTTACGTTTATCGCTATCAGTAGAAAGCCCACCCATACGCATCCGCACGATGTATTCATTGAGATATGTCACCGTGAGTCCACCTGTTAACAGATAACGTACCAATAAGTCACTATCAGCTGCTATTTTATAACTCTCGTTATAAAGTCCCAGCCTCATCATTACATCGCGTCGGATATAGCAAGTGGGATGAAGCGGAAGCCATCCATGACGCACTTTCCAAAGACGATACCCTCCCCCAATCCAGTTGCGCACCACTTTGTTCGTATTATCAGGATTCACAAAGAGACCGTCACCATACAAGAAATCGGCATGTGTCCGTTTCATTCGTTCTACAATGCGCCCAATTACCCCATTATCATAGAAAAAATCATCCGAATGCAGCAATCCGATTATCTCTCCCGTAGCCACACGAATACCCTTATTGATAGCCTCATACATGCCATGGTCAGGTTCCGATATAATAATCGAGATACGATCCGCATATTCTCGGATAATATCCAACGAACCATCCGTACTGGAGCCATCCACCACTATAAACTCTATGTCATTATAATCCTGTGCTAAGACACTCTCGATAGCACCCCGAATCGTTGCTGCGCGATTGTAGCACGAAGTTATAATTGAAACTTTCATAAAATCCCGCTTTATCTATTAGTAAAACATATACTGCCTCTGTTACTCATACTTATGAATCCAATCCAACGTAACTTTAGTACCCTCTACCCTCGATACCGGCAAATGAGGAGCTATTGATTTTATAGGATCCAGATTATGAACATTATCCGTTGTCATATTATGCAGTCGAAAACTCGTCATAGGAAAAGCAATCCCTATCTTTTTTAAGCAATCTCCCACATACCCCATCCATCGGAAGCAAAAATAAGGGACATGAGGAATTTTTATACTTTCGATGTTTGCTATTTCATTAGCCCAATCTGTGATCGAATAGGCCTCATAATCACCTAAGTAATAAATATTCCGATTGACTTTTTCCGGAGAAGCCCGGAGAATTGATTCTATTTGATATATTGCATTATCAATATAACCATAAGTTTTTTTGCAAGCCTTTTCACCCATATGGAAATACATATGCTTTAGAACAATATGAAAGAATTTATCATAAGGCTCGCCAAACCAAGGCCCCCAAATGCTTGTAGGCCGAATGATACTCCAGGTGTAAGTTGTAGGATTGGCCTTTTTAATTCTTTTTTCGGTTTCCACTTTACTCTCTCCATAAAAAGTATGAGGCGCATAATCTTCAAAGTCTTTGGGCATATACCCCGGTTCGCAAACATACATAGAAGATGCAAAAATTGCACGCTGTACACTTCCGACTTCATTTATAGCCGCTAATACATTGCTCACTCCACTCATGTTTGCATCATAATCTTGAAGCGTAACACCTCTCAAATCTGTACGGGCAGCCAGATGTATCACAATTTCAGGCTGAAACGCTCTAAATACAGATACGACACTCTCCTTATCACATATATTTATTTGTTTCCAAATACGATTATGTGCACTGATTTTGGGCTTTTCAATATCAATACTAAGAAGTTCAATGTTCTGATTTAAAAGGAAATGTTCAATAAGATTAGTGCCAATAAATCCACTGCCTCCGGTAATTAATATTTTTATCATTGCTTTTATCATCTAGTTAATAAAATGAGAACTGATTACATGAAAAGACGCATGAATATTATGGAAGAAATAATATTTCATGTGTATACCACAATCCTACTAAACTTATTCACAAAGAATAAATCTGGCAGATAAAATCTTCTACACTTTTACAATATTGCGTAACAGAATACATCGATCGTGATTCAGTATAAGCGTTCCGCCTAATATGATTATAATGTTCCTTTGATTCTAAAAGAAGAGACAATTTCGACGGAATTTCTTGTATAGAGTTGAACAAATAGCCATTGAAACCATCTTTTACCAATTCAGATGTACCACCTGTGTTCAATCCTATAACAGGAATACCTCTTTGCATAGCCTCTACAGTCACTCTTCCAAATCCTTCACATCTAGAACACATTAACAATATGTCCATATCCTTAT
>OINQ01000580.1_pt1 | contig 5669 bp, 5 predicted proteins | sample 1585371 | NCBI WGS metagenome assembly OINQ01 (sample SAMN02674605, study PRJEB24791) | human gut metagenome, SKBSTL067 | isolation source: stool | host: Homo sapiens | place: USA | reverse complement strand
CATTGGACACATGGGGGCCTGCCAGCGTGAACGCCTGCTGCTTCGAGTCGCCGAAGCAGATCCCAGCCATGTTGGCGTCGCTCCACGCGATGAGGGCCAGCAGCACCGCGCCGCAGTCCACGTTGAAGAGGACGCGGTGGATGGGTTCGATCTCGATGGCGGGCGAATGGACGTTGCACACCTCGGCCAGACACCAGCGAGCGGGGTGGTTCTCCCGCTCTTCCGGCGTCAGGGTGGGCTTCAGCTCCTCCCAGCAGGCCTTGGCCGCAGCCAGCGAATGGTTGCCGTCGCCCACGGCCAGTGTCAGGGGCGCTGCGCCCTTGGCCTGCGGATACTTGGCGTCGAAGGCCTCCTGACTGCCCAGTCCGGCCAGTGCGGCCTCGATCTGGGCCAGCAGGGCGGGGTCTTCCACGGCCCATCCGGCAATGTGGCCGCCGCCCTGCATCAGCTCGCCCTCATACAGCTTTTTCAGCGCACTCTTGTGCGCGCCGATCGGCTCGATGAGGGTGCAGCCGGGGTCGTCGGCCAGCATCATGACATGGGGCGTCTCCAGCGCCGCCCCCCGGCGCACGGTCATACGGGGCGGGATGCGCTCGGTGACGGTGCGCTCGCTGGGCCGGATGGCCGGGCGGCTGCCCTTCTCGTAGCTGTAGGCCTCAAGGTCGATCTTACCCACAAGGCCCTGCCGCACCCGTCCGCTCTGCTCGGTGCGCTCGACATAGACGAAGCCGTCCACGGCGCGGGTCAGCACATCCCGGCTGTAGGCGTCCATCGCGGCGTGGATGCGCTCCACGCGCTGGGCCGCGTCCTTGTCCCCGAGGTAGACCTCCGGCAGGATGAGGCGCAGGGTGCTGGGGCAGCTGCCCACAGCAGCGTCTGCCCGCTCCCAGTAGGCACGGTCGCTGGTAAACTGGTCACAGGCCACACAGCCCCACTTTTCCAGAGGGATGTCCTCTCTGGGCAGAAGGATGTGGGCCGGGCCAAAGCAGGATGCAGGTTTCATGGTTACATTCCTCACTCTCTATACGATCACCGGCAGCGAAACAGGCCGCGTGATCTTCTTACCGGAACAGCCCCGCAGCGTCGTCCCAGAACACGGTGTGTTCCACGCCGGAGGCTGCCAGAGCGTCGCTCAGCGCATTGCGGGCGGCTTCGTCCATCGTCTGCTTGGCGGGCACCTCGACGACGAGATTCTTAACGCCCAATGCATCGGCCTTGCCGCCCACGGTGGCAGCGCCGTCCGTCACCTGCGCCAGCGAGTAGCCGTACCACAGGGTAACGCTGCCGCTGAAGCGGGCGTCCCACAGAGCGATGTCCGCCGCCAGCTGGGCGCTGCGGTCGCGTCCGCCGGTGGAGCCGAAGTCCTGCTTGCCGTTCTGGGCCAGCGGGAACTGGACATTTTCCAGCAGAACATGGTCGAAGCCCATGCTCTGCACCTCGCCGATGAGGTCGCCGATGAACTGCACAGCCTCGTCGGAATAGGGGTTCAGCCACGGGTTGCCGCCGGCCGAGGCCTTATTGTCCAGCCAGAGGTATTCCTGCCCGGTGTAGCCGATGGCCATGCCGCGGTTGGCGCGGGCGGCGGCGGGGTCGCGGAAGGCAGCCAGCTTGGCCACCGGCACAAGGCCGTTCTCCTTCAGCACCGAGGCGATGAGGGACGGGTCGAGGGATGCGCCCTCGATGCTGCCCGCCGCAGCGGGGAGGGCGGAGGGGTACAGGATCTGTCCGCTGCTGTCCTTCAGGGTCACGACGGCATACGCCGCACCCTGCCGGGCCAGCTCCTGCGCCGCAGCCCGCAGCGAAGCTTCATCCCGGGCCGCAGCGGTGTCCAGAACGCCCCAGCTGCCCTCAATGATGGCATTGGCGGGCGCGGCGGCGGGTTCCGACGAAGCAGGCTGCGCCTCCGAGGAGGCCGCAGGCTCTGCCGCCGCCTCGGACGAAGCGGCCACGCTGGACGCTGTCGGCCCGGACGAGGCCGAGAGGTCGCGGTTGCGCACCACGGTATACCAGGTGTGGGTGGCCCAGTCCAGCACATGGGGCGCAGCCAGCCAGCCCACCACCAGCACCACGGCCACCAGCACCACGATGCCGACGACCTTCTTGGCCCACATACCGGGGCTGTAAAAACTGCGGTGATACCGCTTGACCTTTTTATACTTTGCCATGTTCGTCCCTTTCTCCTGCACTCCTTACAGGATCACCGAGTGGCCCGTAAAACCATAGATGGCCAGCGCCAGCACGCCGACATAGACCAGCGTGATGGGCAGGCCCCGGAACGCCTCCGGGATGGCCTCGCTGCGCAGACGGTGGTCGGCCTCCGTCACCAGCATGACGGCCAGCAGATAGCCGAGGCCGCTGCCGAGGCCGAAGCCCATGCTCTGCTCCAGCGTAAAGCTCTGGGTGCGCTCCACCAGCACTGTGCCCAGCACACCGCTGTTGACTGCGGCAGCAGGCAGGATGCGGAGCAGCTGGCCGCCGTGGCGATTGCCCCGTGCGGCCCAGAGCACGATAAATTCAAACAGGCTCACCACCGCCACGCAGGCCAGATAGACCAGCGGGCGGAGCTGGGCGAAGTTGGGCTGGGCGGCCGCGAAGCCGCCTGCATAGAAAGCCAGCGGAGCCACCAGCACCTGCGTCACGCAGAGCAGCAGGGCGAACCACCCGCTGCTGGTGCGCTCGTCGCCCACCAGCTGGACCAGCCGGGAGACGCCCAGACCGCGGGTGAACACCGCATTCTGCGCAAAGATGGCCAGCACGGCGTAGCTGAAAAAGACGCCGACGGCCTGCATCACATCATTGCTCATCCTGAGGCTCCCCCTCTCTCTGGCGGTAGACTGCCATGAGGCCCCGGGCCTCCGATGTCAGATAATCTTTCTGCTTCTTGGCCAGCGCGCGCCAGACAGCGCACAGCACGCCCAGCACGATGAAGCCGCCTGCCGGCATCCCCGCCATCGGCAGGATGGGGCGGCTGAGCAGATGGCCGAACACCGTACCGGCGCTCAGCCACTCCCGCACGCAGCCCAGCAGCAGGAGCAGCAGGCTGTAGCCCACCGTGATGCGCACGCCCTTGGAGAGGGCCTTGCGGGGCGACTCCTGCACCCGGCCAAAGCGGTAGGTCAGCAGCGGCTCCACCACCAGCATGGGCAGGTAGATGCCCAGCACCAGCAGGCTCACCCCGAACAGGCGGTTCAGGATGGGGTAGGCTGCCAGATAAACCACCGCCGCGCTGCCCGAATAGAGGATGCTGCGGGGCAGCAGCTTCTTTTCCAGCTCTGCGTTGGACGGGTGCTCCTCCCGCAGGGGGAACAGGCGGCTCAGCAGACAGGCCAGCAGACGGGAGGGCGTCAGCAGCAGCGCCACCGCCGCCGCCAGCATCAGAGCGTTCTGGCCGTTGGTGGCAAGGACCACTAGCGGCGCAAGGCCCATGCCCTGCATGACCACGGGATTGTTCAGGAAGACGCGGTCATGGTGGAAGAATCGCTCCGGGTCGCGGGCGATGAGTTCTGCACTTCTCCGCTTCATACGGCATCCCCCTTTCCGGTCTGCTTTTTCCAGCTGCTGTGGAGCAGCTCGTAGAGATGGACTTCAGTGCGGTCGAGCCAGCCGGAGATGCTGTTGACGGCCAGCAGCGCGAAGCAGACGCCCGTCTCATAGACGCCGAAGTAGCGGAAGCCCATCGTGAAGGCACCCACCATGATGCCGTAGAGGATGCGGCCCAGCCGGTGGTGGGCGCAGGTATACGGCTCGTTGAGCAGGAAGACCGTGCTGAAGATCATCGCGCCCGTCAGCAGTTCGTCGCGCACGCAGCGCAGACGGAACATGGCGCTGACGGCAAAGGACGCATCCTCGGTCAGGCCCAGCTGACGCGGGAAGAGGAAGACGATGACGCCCGCCGTGACGAGAAAGCTCAGGGCAGCGCTCAGCTTGATGTCCTTCTGCACCCAGAGGAAAAGCCCGCAGGCCAGAAGGATGAGGGCGGCACCGGTGCCCATGGGGGCGGCATACTCGCCCAGCACCAGCGAAATTGCGCCGATGTTCAGGCTGCCGCCGCTGCGCAGGGTATCCGAGATGGTGCTGGACACCGGCACGCCGGTGGCATCCCACAGGGGGATGTTGGTATAGGGCTGGGGGTAGCGGAACACCTGCTCCGGCCAGGACACCGCCGCCACGGCGTAGCCCACAGCAGCGGGGTTGAAGGGATAGCTGCCGTAGCCGCCGAACACCTCCTTGCCGATGAGGACACCGGCCAGCACCGCCATAATGACCACATACCAGTCCACCGTGGCGGGCATGAGCAGGGCGATGATGAGGGCAAAGCTCTCGTTGGAGAAATCCCCGGCCCGATACACGCGGCGGCGCAGCAGGGAGACCAAGCGGTCACACAGATTGCCGGTGAGCAGCGCCGCGCCGCAGAGCAGCAGGGGCCGCAGACCGTACAGGAAGCAGGCCATGCAGAGCAGCGGGATGGTCATAAAGCAGACGTGCAGATAGTACCGCCCCGTCTTTGCAAGCTCCTGCTCCTGCTGCTGGATCAAACGTTCATCCATGGTAAGGCACCTCTCACAGGGCGGCCAGACGGCGCACCGCCGCAGCCGGGTCGGCTGCGCCGAACACGGCACTGCCCGCCACCAGAATATCGGCACCCGCCTCCACGCACAGGGGGGCGGTGGTGTCGTCCACGCCGCCATCCACTTCCAGCAGGTAGCGGGCGCTCCGCTTTGCCCGCTCTTCCTTGAGCCAGCGCAGCTTTTCCAGCGCCGAGGGCATGAACTTCTGCCCGCCGAAGCCGGGCTCCACGCTCATCACCAGCACCAGATCCAGCTGGTCGAGATACGGGGCAAGCGCTTCCGGCGCAGTACCGGGCTTGATGGTCAGGCCCACCTTGCAGCCCAGTGCCTTGACCGCATCGATGGTCTGCTGGATGTCGTCCTCGCACTCGAGGTGGAAGTTGTACAGGCTGGCACCCGCCTTGATGAAAGGCTCTGCATACTGCAGCGGGTGGCTGATCATCAGGTGGACATCGTAGAATGCTGCGGGCATCCCCTTGTGCAGGCTTTTCAGCACCGGCACGCCAAAGCTGATGTTGGGCACAAAGTGGCCGTCCATCACGTCATAATGCAGCATCTGCGCACCGGCATCCAGCACCATGCGGCAGTCTGCGCCAAGCTGATTGAAATCAGCCGAAAGGATCGAAGGACTAATGATCGTCATTGTGTTTTATACTCTCCGTTATTTTTCAGAAAGATTACACCATCCGTTCTGCCAGAGCACCTGTTTTGGGGCCGGAATGCAGGGCGGGCATGGTTACTCTTAGTTTACATGAAAACACGCAAAAAATCAAACCCGGAGCCGTGTTTTTCACGGAAAAGTCTCAAACCTGCCCCCGGATACATCCAAAATCCATTCCAAAACCAAAAACGACCAGACCGCCCCGCCCGTTTCAGGGGGACAGTCTGGCCGCGGATTCAGTTGACAGGCTTCATGCTGGCGGGGTCCTCCACCGGCACAGGCTGACCGGATTCGTCCGGCAGGCGCTTCATGCCGCTGGGGTTGGGGGGCGTGGCGGGCAGGGTGAACACGAACTGACACCACTCGCCCTGCTGGCTCTCCACACGGATCTGGCCTCCGGAAAGGTTGACCAGCACCTTGCAGATATTCAGGCCAAGACC
>OINQ01000509.1_pt1 | contig 6177 bp, 6 predicted proteins | sample 1585371 | NCBI WGS metagenome assembly OINQ01 (sample SAMN02674605, study PRJEB24791) | human gut metagenome, SKBSTL067 | isolation source: stool | host: Homo sapiens | place: USA | reverse complement strand
GGGACACTGAAGTTCGATGCTATTAAATAATCCCCTCTAAGCAGATATATTATCAATTTAACAGATAACTAAAAAAGCCTTACTATTCAATCAAACAATGAAAGTAAATCATCTATAAGACTACATCCTTCACCGCTTTCACCTTCTTCCTAAAACCTCCACCCAAAGCAGGAAAGCGGGTGAAAGCGACCATGAAAAGCCCTTCCATCCTACTTTCAAAGGTTTCACCTACACACTTCAAATAGTTCCGCTTACCGCCGGAGCACATCACGAGACACCCCGTAATAACCCGCTGCAGCCACATAAATCGGCTGCATACGTTTGCCGATATTTTTCAATTTGCCTTCTTCCAGTAATCGCCGGAGGTGACGGTTCGCCGTAGTCCGTGTCATGCAGCATACTTCCTGAAAATCATAACGAAGCATTACATCATGATCGACAAAATATTCCTTCAACCGCATATCTATCTCTACCTCCGACAAGGATTCCGAATGGCGTGCATACTTGCTCCGGCTGCCCTTAACACCTACCAGTTCCCCTCGCAAACGAGCGTCGGGACGAAAACCGATTGTTTTCAACTCCATTTTCAACCATTTGTTCTTAGTGCTGCGAGTCACTTTTTGTGTACTCCGCAAGATTGGAGCAAAATAGCCAAGTCCCTCAATATGCACCTCACGTCCCTCGCGCAGTTCTTCACCACAAATCTGGGCAAGCATCTCGAACGCATTTTTTACATCACCTACGGAAAGCGAACTGCGTCCGTGAATCATCCGGCACAGTTTATCCGTTCCCACCTTACCATTCAAAAAAATGCGGGGATGCAAACCTTTCTCTTCCGAATCGTCGGACTCACCGGGATTCTCATACCAATCGTAAAGTATAGCCATTAGTCGTTAACGTTTTGATAGTGAATATATTTCATGTAAAAACTTTAAGTTTATCATCAAACCACTATTGTGGTTCATTTAAATCACGATTGTTATCCAATAAGATCACTCTTGTCATTTGATTGAACCACGAAAGTGAATCAACAATAACTCTTCGTCAAAGATACGATAAAAAATAGAGAAAAGGACGATAAGAAGCCGCCTTCTTCAGGTACGTAGAAATTAATCTTTTTTCCGGAGAAATACTTGCAAACCGGTATCATCCTATAGTACCTTCGCAGTATCAGCGCTGAACAATAAACCGATTTTAATCACTTAAAAATAGAAAAAATGATGAATGCAATAACATTGATATGGAAACAGGTATTGAAGGAACTAAAATTGTTTCAAACGAAGGGGAACAAAGAAGATGCAGGTGAGAAAACGGACAAAGAGCTACAGAAAACGCTAAAATGTCATGAAGACAAATATGCCGTTCCCCTGCCGGACACAGCACTGCCTACTGGAAGAGAAAAAGAGAAAGAGGCAGAACGAAAACAACCGGTCCGATTAACCCAGGAGGTACGTACATTCCTGCAAAAACAGTATGATTTTCGTTACAACCTATTGACGGAAGAAACGGAATATCGTCCTGCCAACAAGCGTGCCGTTCCTTTCGAACCTGTAAGTAAGCGGGAACTGAACACTTTCTGCATGGAAGCACACGACCAGGGCATATCCTGCTGGGATAAAGACTTGAGCCGTTACATTTATTCCACTTGTATTCCTGAATATCATCCTTTCCGGCTTTACATGGAAGAACTGCCCGGCTGGGATGGGACAGACAGACTGGAAGCTTTGGCACGGCGTGTCTCTGACAATCAGCTCTGGATAAAAAGCTTCCATACCTGGATGCTGGGACTCACCGCCCAATGGATGGGCATGACGGGGATACATGCCAACAGTGTAGCCCCCATACTTGTCAGCAGCGAGCAGGGACGACAAAAATCCACATTTTGCAAGGCACTGATACCACCGGCATTGTCACGTTATTACATGGACAACCTGAAACTGTCTGCACAAGGAAAACCGGAAAGATTACTTGCCGAAATGGGACTTCTGAACATGGATGAATTTGACAAGTACGGAACGCAGCAAATGCCATTATTGAAGAATCTGATGCAAATGGCAAACCTGAATATCTGCAAAGCTTATCAAAAGAATTTCCGCAACTTGCCGCGCATCGCTTCTTTCATCGGTACAAGCAACCGCTTTGACTTGCTCACCGATCCCACCGGTAGCCGGCGATTCATCTGTATTGAAGCAGAACATCTGATCGATTGCGAAGGAATCATGCACGATCAGATCTATGCCCAACTGAAAGCTGAACTGCTCTCCGGCATCCGCTATTGGTTCACCAAAGAAGAGGAACGGGAACTGCAACGCCACAATGCCGTTTTTTATCATCCGTGTCCGGCAGAGGAAGTCTTTCATGCCTGCTTCCGGATAGCTAAAGATGATGAAGAGGGAAGCGAACGGCTCTCGGCTTCGGACATATTCAGGAGACTGAAGATGTATAACCCCGCTGCCATGCGTGGAAGTAATCCGGCTACGTTCGCGCAAGTTTTGCTTGCGGCAGGGGTCACCCGCAAACACACCAAATATGGGAACGTGTATTTGGTGAAACCGATGAAAGCGGCATAAAGCTCCAAACAGAGGGAGGGTTCACCCGTAAGAAGCTGGTAAATAGCTATTTAAAAAGGGGTGAAAGAGATGAAAAGAGAAAGAGGACATTAAGAGGGAAATAGGCTATAAACAGTAAGATTTTGAATAGAAAATCAGGAAAAACTTGATTATCTATTCAATATCTTATTGTTTCCGGATATTTATCCTACTATCCATTTACTGCCCGGTATAAACGAAATGATCTTAGTTGTTACAAAACAACAGATAAACGTAACCACTGCGATACATGGTATAGCGGCAACAGTGGGAAGCGCCAATGTATCTTTGAACACAGTCACCCACAGTCCGAGCCAGAATATGTGCATAAGGTACATACCATAACTAAGTTTCGATGTTTCCGTCACTAGCGTCGGAGCTTTCGGACGTTTGATACATGTAAACATAAGGAATGTACCCGTTGTGAGAAGCACACAGTTAATAGTACAGAAAGCCCATCCTATTTCTATTACAGGTGTGGAATGGAGTTCGCCGGGTATAGCCTGAACATAGAATGAATAAATAGTCCATACAGCACCGATCACCATTAAAATAGTTCCTATAGTGAAACGTTTGGAACGGTTCCACGTAAGGTGTACACGAATGTAATGCGCCAGAACAAGATAGCCCAGATAACCGGAGAAGTACCACAACATGTGGTATTCATTCCAGAAACATTGTCCCCACACTTCACCGCACCAACGATTGAGATAAGGCATACAGGTTGACAACACGAACAGCCCTATAAAGAAACGCTCTTCTTTAGCCGTGGCTTTTCTCAACCAGGGGGATATAATAGGAATAAATAAGTAAAGGCTTATCAGAGGATACATAAACCACAAGTGTCCGGCTAGCGTCGGGAAATTCAGGAATATCCGCGACAAGTCCTTCATAGATGTTTCTCCGTCTATCTGTCCCCACAACATGGGCAACGTGCTATATAGTACCATGAAAAAGACGAACGGCGGCATGATGCGCAGGAAACGTTTGCGGTAAAACTGCCAACAGCTTTGTCCTTTCTTCATCGGTGCAAGCAGATAAGCCGAAACAATCATGAACAGAGGCACAGACATACGAGAGAAACCATCATAAACTGATACCCACAACCTATCGGCCTCATTCTGAAGGAAAGACTGCGGTCCTACCATATCTGTAGAGCCGGCAGCTCCATAAAAATTCTCACTGGCATGAACCAACATGACCAAGAAGCACGCAAACACGCGCACGTAATCCAAAAAAGCAATACGTTTCATTTTATTTTAAGTTTTCTATTTATGCAAGTCAGGAGTTAAAGATGTCAGCACTTCACTACTGTCCGCATCATTCATCAATTTATTCTCTTGTATTCGGGAACGCAGATATCCTTAACCGCGCAGCTCCCATAGGGATGAGTGTGATTTCTTCTTTGTCGCCTCTCGCTGCATCCTCTTCGGGCAACACGCCACACAACCCGGTTTCATCTATTTCCCATTCGGGAACCAATCGGCCGACAGCCTTCACCTCCAAAGGTACATTGGCCACCGTAAAAGGGTAGTCGTCGGCCGGCCATGATTTACGGATTACCTCGAAGTGTTTCAAGGGTTCTGTCTTGTCCAACACCAGCGAATAATTCCACGCGCTGCCGGAATATATCTCAGTAGTGGGCCATTTTTGAGGGTCAGCATCTTTTTGCCATTTAGAATCACCGATGGCCGTTTCGCGGCTGTCCTTCTCCACATATTTCTCAGCAATCTTAAGAGAGAGCGTGAGAGGACCGTAATCCACACTTACGCTGTTTTTATTGACCTGCCAGGTGCGCATGGACAAAGACATCGGAAACGTCAATTCCACACAGTCACCATCCGACCACTCGCGATGGATGCAGAGATACTTCCCTGCCACGGGAACCGCATCCACTTCCTCACCATTCACGCACACTTTCGCCTTTTGAGTCCATGAAGGGATTCGGAAATAGAACGGGAAGACGACTTTTCCCTCGGTAGAGACAGAAAAACGGATGTCTTCCTCAAAAGGATAATTCGTCTCTTCGTGCAAAGTGATTTCCTTTCCATCAGCTACTTTCACCACAGCTTTGCAAGCTGCATAAAGAGCCGTTGCCACTCCATTGTCGGGAGTTGCCAAAACCAGATGCTCGGCAAAGTAGGGCCAGCCTTGTGCATGATTGTGCTGACAGCAACGACTGCTGAAAGGATTCATCGAAAGAAACGGTCCGCGGTTGTCAATGCCCGGATGATGATTCTTGGAATCACTGACGACATGGTTCGGGCAAGTGATGTAGCGCAACGCTTTAAAATCCGGCATCACGGCAACCGGATAAGAGTTAAATGCAACTTCTTCGCAATGCTCGGCCCATAAGGGATCGCCCGTTATGCGAAGCATAATTTCATCAGAAGCCATCTGCTCAACCAGCCCGCAGGTTTCCACCCCTTGGCGGGGGTCGATATATCCCAAACGGGCATTCTCATCTGCCCCGAACATGCCACCGGGCACTTGCCCGAAAGTACGACGAATCAGTCGATGGACATTATAAGAGGCTTTCAGCATGGCAGAATCACCGGTCTGCATATAATAAGTAGCAGGCTCACGGAAACATTGGGCAATGTTTACGTTGTGCCAGTTGGGCAAAGAGGTCGACTGAGTCCAGTCCGCAGTATTGCGATGAATCTTTTCGGCCAATTCGAGCAAAAAAGCATCTCCCGTATGACTGTAAAGCCAGTAAATGCTGATGATATTATCGCCTCCACGACTATTCTCCCAAAAGTCTTCCAGAAGTTGGTCGTCGGGAACCGTCATCTGCCATTTAAAGTAGTTTGTCATCAGGGCTATGACACGCTGGTCTTGAGAATACTCGAATAAGATTGCAGGCACCAGAGCATAATCATCTGTGCCCAAAGTTCGCGTTTTCCATTGCGTTCGTTGACCGGGCCGAAATAACCGTCCGGCTGGCGACTGGCAAATACGCCTTCGATCCAGTATTTGGTTTCTTCTATCATCTTCGGATCATTCAGAATATATGCCAAACTGCTATACCCTTTGAGCCAATAGGGAACTTCCTCCCAACCATGGTCCCCACCGGTCGTAAGCCAAGCGTTGTCATCCTTTTCCAACCAAGCACTGATTTCCCCTAAATGTCCGGTCAGGCCGTCGCGCTGCAACTCCAGAAATTTCCTTACCCACCCCTCGGGACGGATGCTGCCTACTGGCAATTTTATAAAGTTCAATGGACGAAGCGGGGCACGGTAACCCATATAATTAGTATTGACAGCATGTATATCCGGCCGGTCAACCACCGTCACCGTACCAGCAGAAGAGGCAGAAGTACAAGCCATAACCGAAATTGCCAATGCCACGAAAAGGAAGGCAGCCACCCATGTATATAAGTTCTTCATGTTATATCTTAATCAATGCTATTCAATAAATCCACCTTCCCTTCATTAACCAACTTCAATATCAACTCACCGAAAAGGGTGTTCTGCCAAGCAAACCAAGGGCGGGTGAAGTTAGTTGCATCATCCTTATGGAACGACTCGTGCATGAAGCCCGTACCGGCATCCGTATCCATCAGCATCTTGATGCAAGTTTAGATCGG
>OINQ01000486.1_pt1 | contig 6376 bp, 5 predicted proteins | sample 1585371 | NCBI WGS metagenome assembly OINQ01 (sample SAMN02674605, study PRJEB24791) | human gut metagenome, SKBSTL067 | isolation source: stool | host: Homo sapiens | place: USA | reverse complement strand
TCTTTCCCTACACGACGCTCTTCCGATCTCTGCCTTCCTTCACGCAGAGGGCGGCCACCGTGCCGCTGGCGCTGGCGGTGATGGTCTGTTCATACTGGCAGGTAAAATGGGCCGAACCCATGGCGCTGACGCCGTTGATGGAGGCCGTGCCGGACATGGCGGTGTTCAGGGGGCCGGGGTTCGGCACCGCAATGACCACCGAGCGGACGGCGAGGTTGCCGCTGGAAAGGCTGTCGGCACCGGAGATGGACTGGATGGTGCCGGTGGTGGATTCAAAGGTGCCGTCGATGGTCACATCCACGCTCTGGCCGACCGAATAAGAGGCCGCATCGGCGGCGGGGAAGTCCAGCGTCAGCAGCAGGATGGCGAAGGCGAAGATGAGGCCGAACCAGTCCGGCTGTGCCAGCACGGCGCTCATCCGCAGGAAGGGATAAGCCGCCGTCAGGGTCAGGCCGAAGAGGAAGTAATACATCCGGTTCTTCACGTTCAGGAGCTGGCCGACCTTCACCACGAGGCCAGCCAGAAGCACCAGCAGGGTCGGCAGGATGCAGAACACCTGACTGAAGGAGTAGGCGTCGCCGGTGTGGTCGGTGAGACAGAAGGGAAACTCGGTGAAGAGGGTGATGAAGTTGGTGTAATCGTCGGCCATCGAGCCGAAGAGATAACGGAGGCCCACACCGGTGCTCTGGGCAAAAGCGGCTTCGGCGTCATATTGCTTGAGCAGGTAGTTGGCGTAGTCCCAGACGTAGATAAAGCTCCGGCTCGATAACGTCCAGTAGAAATAGACGACGGCCACGGCCCAGATGCCGAAGACGACGGCCCAGTGGAAGAAAACCAGCTCGACGCCCGCCGTGCGGAGGACGCAGACCGCCAGCACGAAGAGGACGAGACAGGCCCAGAGACTGAGCAGCGGAAAAAAGAACGGGCTGGCCGGGACACCGACCCCCAGAAGGAGGAGCGCCACGGCACAGAGGCCGAGGCCCAGCTCTGCCCATTGCAGGGGCGAGAGCCGACGGAGAGCAGCAGATGGCATAGAAGGAGGGCTCCTTTCGTTCAGCTTGTAAAAAGGGTGAAGCACACAACTTTCCATCTAACAGTATAATGGCTGCGTCAAGGCTTGTCCAGCCGCAGAGGGCGCTGAAACGCAGAATATCCCGCCGCATTCTCAGCAGACGGGATATTCTTTACCAAATATTACTTTTTGGAGTTGTGCGCTGCGGCGTCAGCCTTGGCGTTCTGGGTGCGTGCGGCCTTGCGGCGTGCGGCAGCGGCCCGCCGTGCACTGGCCTGTGCGGCCTCGGGGCGGGGCGCTTCGGGGGTGAGCCGGAACATCCGGCTGCCCATGGCAGGCAGGTCCACCGTGAGGGTGTAGTCCCGGCCATAGACGCCGCCGTCGGTGGTGTGGAGCGCCTTGGGCTTCGACTTGTCCGCACCGCCCCAGCAGGGGGCTTCGGTGTTCAGCAGCTCTTCTGCCCCGGCGGGGAAGCGCAGGTAGAGGGGGAACTTCTTGTGGGCGGTGTTCTGGGTGTTCATGACGCAGAGGATGGTCTGGCCTGCGCCCTTGCGCAGCCATGCATACACGCCCTCGTCCCGGCTCTCGCAGGCGATCCACTCAAAGCAGTTCGGGTTGTACTCACCGTCGTAGAGGGCGGGCTCGGTGGCATACAGGCGGCCCAGCTCGGCAAAATATTTCTGGAAGCTGTCGTGGAAGGGATACTTCATCAGGCCCCAGTCCAGCTCCTTTTTCTCATCCCACTCCCGGAAATGCCCCAGCTCATTGCCCATAAAGTTCAGCTTTTTGCCCGGGTGGGTGTACATGTAGAAGTAAAGGGTGCGCAGCTGGGCACATTTTTCCTCGTAGGTGCCCCACAGCTTATCAATGATGGTCTTTTTGCCGTGCACCACCTCGTCGTGGCTGAGTGCCAGCAGATACAGCTCATTATAGAAATACTGCATACTGAAGGTCAGCTTGTGGTAGGCATCGGGCCGCTCACCAAAGGGCGTGGCAAAATAATCCAGCGTGTCGTGCATCCAGCCCATGTCCCACTTATAATCGAAACCGATGCCGTCGTAGCGGGTGGGGGCGGTGACCTTGAGGAAGTTGGTGGAGTCCTCGGCGGTGTAGATGCCGGTGGGCCAGCGCTCGTTCAGGCCGTGGTTCAGGTTCCGCAGGAAGGTAACAGCGCCCTCGTTCACGCCGCGGTTGGGGTCGCCCTGCCAATAAAGGGCACGGGAGATGGCATCCATCCGGATGCCATCGCAGTGGTAGACATCCATCCAGAGGGCAGCGGCGCTGTTCAGGAAGCTGCACACCTCCCGGCGGTAATAGTTGAAGTTGCAGGTGCCCCACTCGCTGTGGCCCACATCGCTGTCGTACTCGTAGAGGTGGGTGCCGTCAAAGTTGACGAGCGCGTCGCCGTTGGCGGCAAAGTGGACGGGCACAAAGTCCATGATGACACCAATGCCCATCCGGTGGCAGGCGTTGACAAAGGCTGCAAAGTCGGCGGGGTCGCCGTAGCGGCTGGTGACAGAGAAGTAACCGGTGGTCTGGTAGCCCCAGCTGCCGTCAAAGGGATGCTCTGCCAGCGGCAGCAGCTCCACATGGGTGAAGCGGTGATCCAGCAGCCAGGGAATCAGCTCCCGGGCCAGCTCCCGGTAATTGTACCAGCCGTCCGAGCCGTCCTCGCGGGTGGCGTTGGGCTTGTGCTTCCAGCTGCCTGCATGGAGCTCGTAGATGTTCAGGGGCAGGTTGCGGCACTTGTCCCGCCGCTCCATCCAGCTGGAATCGTCAAAGGCAAAGTCCATCCGGGCCAGCCTGCTGGCCGTGCCGGGCCGCAGCTCGGTGGAAAAGGCATAGGGGTCAGCCCGCATCACGGTGCTGCCATCCTTGCCGTGGATGCGGTATTTGTACAGCTCTCCCTCGGCAAGGCCAGGCACAAAGCCGCTCCACACGCCGGTGTCGGCCTTCTGCATGGGAACGCCCGGCCCCCAGCCGTCAAAGCCGCCGCAGATCTCCACAGCCACAGCCCCCGGGGCCCACACGGCAAACCGCCAGCCCTCCTGCCCAAAGTCATCCCGGCAGGGGTGCGCGCCCAGCACACGGTAGGCATCAAAGCATTCGCCCGCAAAGAACGAGCGGTCGATGGTGGGAAAATTCATGCAGATTTCTCCTTTTCTCAACGGGATACACCCGGTCATATTTACCAATAATTTTTGATCAAAATCGTCACACTTGCTGATTTTAACAGAGACTATGCAGAAAATTTATCAAACATCCACACAATTGGCGGAGTTTGTGGTATACTGAGCCTGCCGCTGCTGGGCGGCAGAAGAAATGATATGGGAGAGAGTAACTATGGCATGGTATGATACCGCAGTTTTTTATCACATTTATCCGCTGGGCCTGTGCGGCTGTGCGCACGAAAACGACGGCCAGCCCACACCGGGCGCGTTCGCAAAGCTGAACGCCTGGGCCGAGCACGCCTCCAAAGACCTGGGCTGCACGGCCATTTATATCGGCCCGCTGTTCGAGAGCGGCTCCCACGGCTATGATACCATCGATTATCGCCGGGTGGACCGCCGCCTGGGCACCAACGAGGAGTTCAGGGAGTTCGTGGCCAACTGCCACGCCCGGGGCCAGAAGGTCATTGTGGACGGTGTGTTCAACCATGTGGGCCGGGATTTCTTTGCCTTCAAAGACCTGCAGGCCAACCGCGAGAATTCCCGCTATAAGGACTGGTTCTGCGATGTGAACTTCTGGGGCAACAACGAGTACAACGACGGTTTTTCTTACGGCAACTGGGGCGGCTTCAACCTGCTGGTCAAGCTGAACCAGCGCAACCCCGAGGTGCAGAACTACCATTATGATACCATCCGCTTCTGGGTCGATGCATTCGACATTGACGGCATCCGGCTGGATGCAGCGGATGTGCTGGACTTCGACTTTATGAAGGGCCTGCGCCGCCTTGCCAACGAGGTCAAGCCTGAGTTCTGGCTGATGGGCGAGGTCATCCACGGCGATTACAGCCGCTGGGCCAACCCTGAAATGCTTCACTCCGTTACCAACTATGAGCTGCACAAGGGCCTGTGGAGCGGCCACAACGACCACAACTATTTTGAGATCGCACACACCATGCGCCGTCTGCAGGGGCTCTGCCACGACACCCGGCTCTATACCTTCTCGGACAACCACGATGTGGATCGCCTGCCCAATAAACTGCGGAACAAGGCGCACATCCGGCACATTGCAATTCTAGTATACACGCTTTGGGGCATTCCGTCCATCTATTACGGCTCCGAATTTGGCATCGAGGGCAAAAAGGAGTGGGGCAGTGACTGGCCCCTGCGCCCCTGCTTGGAGCTGGACAAATTCCGGGATGACCTGACCACCAACCCCGTCACCAGTGTGTACGCCGCATTGGGCAGGCTGAAGGCCGAATACCCGGCCCTGAGCTGGGGCGAGGTGAAGGAGCTCCAGCTGACCACCCAGTGCTATGCCTTTGCCCGGGTGCTGGATGGAAAAGCCCTCGTGGCCGTATTCAATAACGGTGACAGCCCGGCGGAGATGGAGTTCCAGCTGCCGGTGGAGGCCAACGCTGCAACGGACCTGCTGGCCGATACCGTGGGCGCTGAGAATGTGATGGTCAGCCTTGCATCTGGCCGGATGAAGGTCCAGCTGCCCTCCAATTACGCCACGGTCCTGCGTCTGGATTGACAGGACACCTGTCATGCACTATTATAATAGGGAAAAATGCTGACAGGGGGAACAACAATGAACGCAGCACAGCGCCGGGAAAAGATCTTGCAACAGCTCCATGGGGCCAGCGCACCCATCAGTGCCAGTGCACTGGCCGCAAAGCTGGGGGTCAGCCGCCAGATCGTGGTGGGGGACGTGGCCCTTCTGCGGGCAGGCGGGGCCGAAATCGAGGCCACCCCGCGCGGGTATCAGTTCCACCCGACCCCCGGCGGCTACACCGGCATCCTGGCCTGTGTGCACAGGACCGCCGATGAGATGCGCACCGAGCTTTACACGGTGGTGGATCAGGGAGGCGTGGTGGTCGATGTGGCGGTGGAAAACCCGCTTTACGGCGAACTGCGGGGCAACCTGAACCTCGCCAGCCGATACGATGTGGACACCTTTATCACCCAGGCAGCCAATACCCCGGAGTGTCTGCTCAGCCGGATGACCGGCGGCGTACATCTGCACACCCTCCGCTGCCCGGATGAAGAAACATTCCAGAGGATCGAAGCCGCATTGAGAGAGAAAGGGATTCTCTATTGATATTGTAAGAAAACTCGAACAAACTGTCTATCCCCGAAAAACGAAAAGCGTTGGATATCCAACGAAACAATGAAAGTGGTGGATTATTTTGGACATCCGCATTGAAAAGACTGACCGCGCCATCGAAAAGGCATTCATGGAACTGCGTGCCCGCCAGCCGCTGGAGAAGATCAGGATCAAAGACCTGTGCACACTGGCCAAGGTGAACAAATCCACCTTTTATGCTCACTATGAGGATATCTATGAGCTGTCCAGCCGGTTGGAGAACAAGCTCATCCATGTCATTCTGGACAGTGTGCCCAATGTGGGGCTTACCGCTGCACACACAGAGCAGCTGACCCGTGAACTGTTCCATGCCTTTGTTCAGAACCAGGAGGCGGTGAACATCCTTTTCTCCGGGGCAAGGCAGGGGATCTTTGCCAACTGCATTGAAAAGGGTCTGCGAGACCGTCTGGCGGCCAAAGACCCCGCTTTTGCAGCGGACCCCGACCGGGGCATCCTGCTTTCGTTCTGCGTGCAGGGCTGCTTCTATGCCTTTGCCAACAACAGCGGCCAGATGGACGTGGAACATCTGGTCGATCTGCTGGCTGTGATCGCCAAGGCGGCGCAGAGCCTGAACCGATGACAGAATCGTAATCATGAGAAAGGCTCCTGCTTTCGCAGGAGCCTTTCTCATTTAAAATACATGGAAACCGGTTCTTTTTATTGTTTCAATTCATGGCTCCGGCCTTTGTGAACATCTGTTCGACCTGCGCGGCGAGCAGGCTGTGCTCTGGCGCTTCCAGCAGGGGGTCTGCTGCCAGCAGAGCGGCGGCCTCGGCCTGAGCGGCGTGAAGGGTGCGGGTGTCGTTCATCAGGTCGGCGATCTGCAGGGTGGGCAGGCCGTGCTGTCGGCTGCCGAAAAAGTCGCCGGGGCCGCGGGTCTCGAGGTCGAACTGCGCCACGGCAAAGCCGTCCGAGGTGGAGCAGAGGAACTTGAGCCGCTTCTGGACGCTCTCGGCGGTGTTGTCGCTGACAAGGAAGCACCAGCTCTCGGCGGCACCCCGGCCCACGCGGCCCCGCAGCTGGTGCAGGGCACTCAGGCCGTAGCGCTCG
>OINQ01000474.1_pt1 | contig 6518 bp, 6 predicted proteins | sample 1585371 | NCBI WGS metagenome assembly OINQ01 (sample SAMN02674605, study PRJEB24791) | human gut metagenome, SKBSTL067 | isolation source: stool | host: Homo sapiens | place: USA | reverse complement strand
GGCATAACCTTTAGGGGTACATTCTAAAAGGTGAAGATTTAACCTTTTTATTATTTCTTAACACTCAAAGAGCGGTGGTAGAGGGTATTTTCCCTCTTTTCGGTACTTTATTGATGGTTCGATGTTCCCATCTTTCCACATTGCTTGGCTCGTTCGCACAAGCCACTACAAAGGTACTACAATTTCCAATAAAGGCAAGAGGACAGCAATTCAAATCTATTATTTTTGAGGGAGTGAAATCTGCCGCTTGCCAAATTTCTCTCTGTCGAAAATAATAGTCCTCTGAAAAGAATGAAAACAGCATTGATAAAATTGCCTTATTAAGGGGGGGCTATGCTGTTTTATGCTATTATTTCGTCAGTCGTTTATCTCCGTTGCCGGATGCAGTTTTCAGCCAAGCCGATGAATAAGAAAAGGTTTTGGAGCTGTTTACTCTCCAACGGAGGACGAAACTGCTCCAAATGGTTTACCGCTTGAACTTTTCGTTTTCTAAAAGAGGTTTGGCAACCTTTGCATCCGACAAAAGGAGATAAATGACCAGATATATAACAGTAGTATTACATTAAGGTAAAGAACAACCATGGTATAGTATTATTGCAATTTAACTATTTAAAGTTTGTTTATAATCAAATCATTTAAAGATTTTTGTCCTTCTATGATTTTTTGTATTTGATAAATGTCGTAATTAAATAAAAAATATCACGCATAATGACTTTTTCTTTTTTCTAAATTTCTTCAAATGACAAATTATTGTTACCTTTGTAATGTAATGTAGTTAATGGTTGCGCTTATAAAGTCCTTGGAAAGGATTTATGTATAAAAGAGGTAGATGTTTACTCTGTTCTTGCCTGGATTATCAGCATCACTGATATGAAATAACAGAAAAAAATATACAATGGCTAAGCGGACGGACAGGCAGGGAAATAGTACAGATTCCCAATCCCCCTCTTTATAATACATTGCGTATAAGATTTATTAACTGTCTGGTCTGGGGAATCTACAGAGATTTAACGAATCAAGATGGGAAGAGTCAGTCTTTGTCTTGTCATAATGTTCTTCATCTGTAGTGCTCAAAAAATTGATGCACAAGTACAGAATATCAGAGAGAAACAAGATACCATTTCGGCGACTAAATCATTAGAGCATATCAGGCCCGAGAATATCAAGAAGGGACCATTGAATAATGCTTTGGATGTATTGAGTGGTTGCCGGTGTGAACGTCACCACTAATGGGACTGACAGGCTCGCTATGCTGAATAGTATCCGTGTGCGTGGTACCACATCCATTATGGGTGGCAATGACCCGTTAGTAATTATTGACGGAGTGACATCTGACATCGCTACGCTATCTACCATATATCCCGCAGACATCGAGAGTTTCACTATTTTGAAGAATGCTACCGAAACGGCAATGTACGGTTCCCGTGGTGCTTCAGGTGTAATTGAGATTAAGACCAAGAAAGGAACGGGGCGAGGTTTCGAAATATCATATGATGGCAACTACGGATTCGAGTCAATGTATAAACATCTGCAAATGCTCAACGGCCCGGAGTATATAGCTACAGCAGAGGCACTTGGATTAGATTACAATAATGGTGGCTACAACACCAATTTTCACGATGTAATTACTCGTACGGGCTTGATACATCAGCATCACTTGGCTTTTAGCGGTGGTTCGGAAAACTCAAACTATCGAGCATCGTTCGGTTTTATGGATCATAATACAATTGTCAAAGTTAACGATTACCGAAATTTAGTGGTAAAACTTGATGCTACACAAAAGGCTTTCGATGGTCGCTTAGTTGGCGATTTTGGTGTATATGGCTACTCGTCAAAGATACACGACATTTTCGATACACGAATGCTGTTTTACTCGGCAGCTGCACAGAATCCTACATATCCAGCAGGAACTGATGTTAATGGCAACTGGGTGAAGAACTCGGCTGCATCACACATCAACCACCCCGGAGCACTCCTCTATGAGAAAAATGACTCCGAAGAACGGAATTTCAATACACATTTGGGGCTGAAATTTAATATCCTTGACAATTTGATATTGTCGGCTTTCGGCTCTTATTCATATTCATCTACGGGAAATGCTCAATTTTGTCCTACATGGGTGTGGGCGCAAGGCAATGTTTATCGTGGAGAGTTCAAGGGTGAAGACTACTTTACAAATGTGTCCCTCTCATATAACAATGCTTGGGGAGACTCACACCTTGATGCTGTTGTTGGCGCAGAATATCTTAAACAGGTAAGGACTGGTTTATGGGTGCAGGCAAAAGGAATAACAACAAATGATTTCTCCTATAATAACATCGGAGCAACATCATCGCGTCCTTTCGGTGGTACGAGCAGTAGCTATGAAGACCCGTCACTTGCTTCAATAATGGGTAGTGTCACATATAGTTACAAGGATAGATATTCTATTGCGGCAGCACTCCGTGGAGATGGCTCTTCAATGGTAAGCGATAACAATACTTTCGGATTCTTCCCATCAGTATCACTGGGTTGGGATGTAAAAAAAGAAGGCTTCCTCTCTGATACTGACTTTATAACAATGTTGAAACTAAGAACCGGATATGGTCGGTCAGGAAATCTTGGAGGTATAACATCCTATACAACACTTAATACCGTAAAGGAGAATGGTATCGTATCCATCAACGGTGCACCTACCGTAACAATGGGAAGTATACGCAACACGAATCCGGACCTTAAGTGGGAGACTCGTTCAACATTTAATATCGGTTTTGACTTAGGTATATGGGATAATCGGTTGATGCTTACCTCGGAATTATATTACTCAAAGACAACGGATATGCTCTATGAGTATGATGTTCCCGTTCCGACCTTTGCGTTCGATAAACTGATGGCAAATATCGGCTCGATGTCTAACCAGGGTGTCGAACTAGGAATCTCGGTAGTTCCCATTCAACGAAAGGATATGGAGATGAATATCAACTTCAATATGTCCTACCAGAAGAATAAGTTACTTTCGCTTAGTGGAGAGTATAATGGTATGCATATGACAGCTTCAGATATTACTCCGATTGGCTCGCTTTATGGTGCAGGTCAGAACGGTGGAGACAATAATGTAGTATATCAGATTGTAGGTCAGCCATTGGGGGTATTCTATCTACCTCACTGCAAAGGGCTTAAAGAAAATGAACTTGGTGGCTACAGTTACGATATTGAAGATTTGAATGATGATGGCGAGATTGATTTTAGCGATGGCGGAGACAGGTATATAGCAGGTCAGGCAACCCCCAAGGTAACTATTGGATCAAACATCAGTTTCCGTTACAAGTCCTTTGATATTGCCATGCAGATAAATGGTGCTTTCGGTCATAAGATATTCAATGGCACGGGCTTGGCTTATACCAATATGTCTATATTCCCTGACTACAATGTATTGAAGGGTGCTCCTGAAAAAAATATTATTGATCAGAATGTTTCAGACTATTGGTTGGAAAAAGGTGACTATGTAAATATTGAACATATTACCATAGGCTACAATATTCCAATGAAATCCAAGGCTGTGAAGTCATTGCGTCTTTCGGCAGGCATTAGCAACCTTGCAACAATCACAGGCTATAGCGGTCTTACTCCAATGATAAACAGTTATGTAGTAAGCAACACTTTGGGCATTGACGACAAACGCACCTATCCTTTATATCGTACCTATTCGTTAGGTCTTAGTATTCAATTCTAACCGCTTACAGTTATGAAAAGATATATAAACATATTGATGGTTGCTTTGGCAACGATGATGACCTCTTGTCTTACTGAAGACCCTAGAGATCAACTTTATGAAGAAGACATTTACAACAATGCCAACAACATATATATTAATGCAGTGGCTGTGCTCTACAATTACATTGGTGGCAGTGCAGACAGTGAGGGTTTACAGGGGACCTGTCGTGGGATTTATGACTATAACACACTTACTACAGACGAAGCCATGATACCTATTCGTGGTGGCGACTGGTACGATGGAGGTTTGTGGACGAATATGTATCAGCATAAGTGGAGTCCTAATGATTTACCACTCTACAATACTTGGAAATACCTCTACAAGGTTGTTGTGTTATCGAACAAATCTCTGCATATCATCGATAAGTATAGCCATAACCTATCTGAGGAGCAGAGAGTGGCCTACGAAGCTGAGGTGCGAGCTCTGAGAGCACTTTTCTACTACTACATTATGGATATGTATGGCAGAGTGCCCATCGTAACATCCTATGAACAACCGCAGGATGAAGTTGTGCAGAGCGAGCGTAGCGAGGTTTTCCGTTTTATCGTGAATGAGTTGCAGGAGGTTGCCGAGTTGTTGCCAAATGAGCGTAGTAATAAGATGGGTAACTACTATGGTCGTATAACAACACCTGTAGCTAATTTCCTTTTGGCTAAGTTGGCTCTTAATGCCGAGATATATTGTGATGATAATTGGACTGATGGCGTTCCACGGAACGGTAAAGAGATATTTTTCACCGTCGATGGTGAGAAACTCAACGCTTGGCAGACCTGTATCAAATATTGCAATAAACTTGCCGAGGTAGGTTATCGGTTGGAGGACGATTATAGCTATAATTTCTCTGTGCATAACGAGAACTCCAACGAAAACATATTCACCATTCCGTTGGATAAGAACCTCTATGCTGCGCAGTTCTGGTATCTCTTCCGATCACGACACTACAACCATGGCGGTGCGTTGGGGGGCTCATCGGAAAATGGTACCAGTGCCAATATCTCAACAGTCTTAGCCAACGGATACGGCACAGATGATGTAGATGCTCGCTTTGAAAAGAACTTCTATGCCGGCATCGTAGAGGTTGATGGAAAGCCTGTAATGATGGACAATGGACAGCAGTTGGAGTATTTCCCATTGGAGCTAAAGTTGAATCTTACGGGAAGCTCCTATGTCAAGACAGCTGGTGCTCGTATGGCAAAATATGAGGTTGATAGGACCTCACATTCCGACGGTAGACAACCGGATAACGACATCGTGCTATTCCGCTATGCCGATGCTCTCCTGATGAAGTCCGAGGCAAAGGTACGTAATGGTGAGGATGGCTCGTTGGAGTTGAACGAAGTCCGAGGTCGTGTTGGTATGCCATATCGAGAAGCTACGCTTGAGAACATATTGAAAGAGCGTTTGTTGGAGTTAGTATGGGAAGGCTGGCGACGACAAGATATGGTGCGTTTTGGAGTTTATCACAAATCATACGATCAGCGAGTCCAACTGGCTGATGAGAAAAATGGGTATACCACAGTTTTTCCTATTCCACAAAAAAGTATAGACTTGAACCCAAAATTGAAACAAAATGTTGGATATAAATAACTTTAGCCTATGAGTATTCAATTTGACATTGCAAAACAGATTATAGCTGAAACATGCCCTAATCGCAAACTTAAGTTGGAGAATATTCGCCTTTTTGCAGATATTATTCAGCCTAAGAAATATCAAAAAGGTGATATAATTCTAAATGAAGGTGATATCTGTAATTGCCTATTTTATATAGAAAAGGGATTTATTAGACAGCACTACCTAAAGCATGATAAGGATGTGATAGAACATTTAGCATGTGAAAAAGATGTTGTCTGGTGTATTGACAGCTATTTTAACCGAGAGCCAACACATCTTATGATGGATGCTGTAGAAAACAGTGTTTTATGGGAAATTCCGCGTGATATAATGGAAGAACTTTCTGATGCTAATGGTGATATAGCTTATCTATATCGGAGTTTTTTTGAAAATTCCTTAATGTTATCACAATTAAAGGCTGACATTTTACGTTTCGAATCAGCAAATGACAGATACGCTAGATTACAGCAACATTTTCCTGAAATAACTAGAAGAGCACCTTTGACAATGATTGCTTCATATCTTCAGATGACATTGGAAACATTAAGCAGAGTACGTGCATCAATAGCTAATGCTGAGAGCAAATAAAGCAAACTAACTATTAGGACTTAACTAACATCAAAAACAGGTCAGGATATAGCGTCCTGACCTGTTTCTTTAATAAACTTAAAAGCTATGGATTAATGAGATGTTAGTCATCGTCATCATCATCGAATTCATCCTCATCGTCGTCATCATCATATTCTATTGCTTCACTTTCTTCAATAATGTTACTAAAAGCTCCTGTTAAATCAAAATGATAGTTCTTTTTATTGTTAAAAAATTCATACGTGATAGAGCCGAAAGTATTCATAATATGTAACTGATGTTTATGACTCACTCATCTTATTCGAAAAATAAGGGCAAACTAAAAAGTGTATGTTTACTATATTGAAGTCATATCTTTTGAACGACAAAAAGTAAATACTTATATAGAACAACTTCCAACATAATAATCACTTTTTAGCATGCCGCATACATTGTTAACCTTAAAAATCTTTTTACCTGTTGCAAGTAAATCTTACATTTACTATGCATAAACTAAACCCTATTTACTTTCCTCTCTTGCTTGACTTTAAATTATAAAAGACAGGGATCATACCAGTGGGGCACA
>OINQ01000447.1_pt1 | contig 6786 bp, 6 predicted proteins | sample 1585371 | NCBI WGS metagenome assembly OINQ01 (sample SAMN02674605, study PRJEB24791) | human gut metagenome, SKBSTL067 | isolation source: stool | host: Homo sapiens | place: USA | reverse complement strand
GGGCAGGTAGGGGCTGATGGAATCCAGACCCATGTAGGGGGCCAGGGTGACGAAATCAGACTCGAAGTCGCCGGTGAAGTGGCCCATGGCGTACATCTCGGCGGTCTTGGCGATATCGCCGCGCTTGATATCGGCGATGACAGGGATACCAGCCTCGCGGACAGCGGCCAGGGTCTCGGCGTAGGCCTTCATGCCCTCCAGACCCAGGGACTCGTAGTATGCAATCTGCACCTTGTAGCAGCCAGCCACAGCCTTGGTGGCATCAATGAGCTTCTTGTTGAAGCGGACGATGTTCTCCCCCTTGGTCAGGGCGGTGTCCACAAAGTCAGCGGGCAGGTAGCTGAAATCAGTGTCCAGACCCACACACACCGGGCCGCGGGCTGCAACTGCTTCGTAAAGCTTATCCATGTTTGTCATTGTCGGGTTCCTCCATACTCTCTTATTACGAATTAAACCTCTCAGTCAGCGCTGACGCGCTGCCAGCTCCCCTAGTAGGGGAGCCCTTGGCAAAGAGGTGAAGTGATACGTTCTGACTTTTACTCCTCAGCCTGATAGGTCAGCTTGCCGCCCTTGATGGTGGCATGGACCCTACCGTAGAGCTGTGCACCATCAAAGGGGCAGTTATGGCTCTTGGAGTGCAGCTTTTCTTTGTCCACGGTGTAGGGGGTGTCGAGATCCACCAGCACGAAGTCTGCATCGTAGCCGGGCTCCAGCTGGCCCTTGGCAAGGCCCAGGATCTCTGCCGGGCGGGTGCTCATCAGGTGCACCAGCAGTTCCAGCGGCAGGCCCTCTTCCCTGCAGAGCTTGGTGTAGCAGACCCCAAAGGCGGTCTCGCTGCCCACCATACCGGCCATGCCCTTCAGCTTGTCTTCCTCGGAGTGGGGAGCGTGGTCGGTGGCAATGGCATCCACCACACCGGAACGGATGCCATCGATGAGCGCCTGCACATCATCCGCAGTGCGGATGGGCGGGTTGACCCGGTAATCGCAGGTCTCATTGTTGAACCACAGGTGATGCGGGGTCACCTCGCAGGTCACGGGTGCGCCGCGCAGCTTGGCCATCTGGATGGCCTCCAGCGCGCCCCGGGTGGAAACGTGGCACATGTGCAGCCTGGTCTGGTAGTACTCGCTCAGCCAGCAGTTGCGCACGGTCTCCAGATCCTCGGCCAGCCGGTAATCCCAGGGGCTGATCTCCATATCCTCAGCGTGGCTCATCACGGTGATATCCCGCTGGGTGCAGATGGCAAAGGCCCGGGCCATGGTGGCGTTGTCCTGCACACCGTGGCCATCCTCAGTGATGAACTTCACGCTGGCGGGCAGGGTCTTGAGGTGGTCGATGGTCTTGCCGTCAAAGTTCTCGGTGATGGAAACGGTCTGGTTCACATCGCACAGGCCCACCTCTGCGGCCTTCTGCTCCACCATCGCAGCCTGTGCAGCGGAAGAGCAGACGGGCTTGGTGTTGGGCATCAGGTTCACAAAGGTGTAACCGCCTGCGGCTGCGGCCCGGCTGCCCGTCTCGATGTCTTCCTTATATTCAAAGCCCGGGGTGCGCCAGTGGCAGTGCAGATCCACAAAGGCAGGCAGCACGGTCAGACCGCCTGCATCGAGGACAGTCTCCCCCTCCCCGGCCAGTGCGGAAAGGTCCTGACCCACGGCGGCGATCTTTCCGTCTTTCACGAAAAGCTCCACCGGGCGGCCCGCAGCGTTTACAGCGTTGATGAGCAGCATATTCTTTTACCTCCCTGTTCGTATTTCGGATGGGCGGATGCGGGCATTGCAGCCCGCGGACAGGCAAAAAAAAGAACTTTTCCACAAACGGAAAAGTTCAAAAAGCGAAAAAAGGAAACACGGAACCCACCGCAAAAACGGCTGCAAACTGCTTTTTCAGTTCAGCGTTCATTTTTGACAGCATTCGTCCGCTTCTCCTTTTCCTTCGCATTTGTTTTCGTTATATTTTATCATAGAAACGCAAAATGTGTCAATGCTTTCTGTAAGATTCCTGTGTGAAAAGGTTTTGGCTGTATCTCCCGGAATTTTGGCTACTCTACCGAAAACCCGTTTCCCGCCCCATACTCCCTGCGCGGAGGGGGATTTTTCGCCGTCAATTCCTACCAAAGCACTGTACATTGAAGTTTGCATGTGTTATTATAGTATCTGTCAAAAAGAGAGAGCCGCACCGAGGCGGCTGAACAAAAAGGGAGGGTTCCCCACATGAGCTTATTGGAGGACGCACGGAACATCCAGCGCAAAGACCCCGCCGCACGCAGTGTGCTGGAGGTCATCCTGCTGTACCCCGGCTTCCATATCCTGGTCTACCACCGCATTGCCCACTGGCTGTATGAGCACGGGCACTTTTTCCTTGCCCGCTGGGTCAGCCAGCACGGCCGCCACAAGACCGGCATCGAGATCCACCCCGGTGCCCAGATCGGCAGGGGCCTGTTCATCGACCACGGCATGGGCATCGTGTTCGGCGAGACCACCGTGATCGGCGACAACTGCACCATCTACCACGGCGTAACGCTGGGCGGCACCGGCAAGGACACCGGCAAGCGCCACCCCACGCTGGGGAACAATGTGCTGATCGGCGCGGGCACCAAGGTGCTGGGCCCGGTGTATATCGGCGATAACGCCCGCATCGGCGCAGGCAGCGTTGTGTTGCGCAACCTGCCCGCCAACTGCACCGCCGTGGGCGTGCCTGCCGAGGTGGTGCGCATCAACAACAAGGCCGTCAACCCCGCCGATGACCTGGACCAGCAGGATCTGCCGGATGTCATGGCCCAGCGCCTCACCGAGCTGGACCGCCGCATCAGCAGGCTGGAAAAGGACGCACAGGGGGATGTGCCCCCCAGCATCCACGAGGTCATCCAGAAACAGCAGCGCTGAACCTCTCGGTCCCACTTTGCGTGCCAGTTTTCCTCATAGGGGAGCCGCTGGCATGGCGGTACTATCCGCAAAAACTGCACAAAGCTTCTGCAAAACGAAAGCAGCTGCGCTCCGCACACACGGAACGCAGCTGCTTTTCTGTTATTTACAAGGAGTTGCCACCAGTTCTTTGACCTTTTGTGCCGCTGCCGCCACCAGCTGGCCGATGGGCTGGTCGGGCACGCCCACCACGATGTTCTCACAGTGGTTGATGGGCACCAGCACCCGCCGGGCGGGGCTCTGGCAGACTGCCGCTGCCATGGCGGGGGTGATCTCGCCCAGCAGCGCGTCAGCGATCACAATGCCGATGGGCCCCACGATAACATCCGCGGTGCGGCAGTTCACGACCACGGCGTTCTCACCGGTGGCGGCGCGGACCGTCCCCGCCTTGAGCATGGCCGAAGTAGCAAGGCTGTTGGTGCCCACGGCGGTCAGCCGGGCTTCCGGGCAGGCGGCAGAGATGGCCGCCACCAGCTGGCGGCCCAGACCGCCGCCCTGGCCGTCAATGACCAGAACGTTCATCAGAAGTCGATCTCCTCCAGCCGCAGCAGGGCGATGATGTAGATCTTCAGGGCCTCCAGCAGCTTATCGATGGGAGCTGCCTCGTTGGCACCGTGCATCGGGCCGCCGAACTCAGGTAGCACCATGTCCTCGTGCTCGGGGCCAAAGCTCACCGCATAGGGGAAGTGGCGGGCATAGGTACCGCCGCCCATGGTAAAGGGCGCGGCATTCTCGCCGGTGACCTCGTTGTAGGTCTCGATGCAGGCCTTGATGGCGGGGGTATCGGCTGCGATATAGAAGGGTTCAGCACCCTCGGCCTTCTCCAGAGAAGCACCCGTGCCAATGGCAGCTTTGATCTGCTCCTTCATCTTCTCGGCGTTGGTGCAGGTGGGGTAACGGCTGTCCATGGTCTGGACGATCCGGCCCTCCCGCATGAAGATGCGGCCGCCGATGATGGTCAGGGGGCCGAAGGGGCCGTCGGCGCAGTCGATGCCCAGGCCGGTGCCTGCGGTGGAAGCGTGCAGCTTTTTCAGGGCTTCCAGATAGGCGCGCTCTGCATCGTTGCACAGACCGTTGTCCAGCAGGTAGTTCACCACCAGACCGATGGCGTTGACGGTGCCCTCCGGCATGGCAGCATGGCCGGACTTGCCCCAGCCGCGGATGCGGACGCCCTCGCCTTCCGGCTCGAGGGTGATATTGGGGGCATTGCGCAGCTTGGTGATGTCGGTGGTCACGAGGGCGCTGGCGCGGTCCGGCACAGCGTTGGTGGCGACGCCGCCCTCAAAGTCCTTGATGACGCCATTGCAGACCGGGCTGACCAGCTTGCCGTCGAAGTGGCCCTTCTCGCCGTTGCAGACCGGGAACTCGGCGTCCGGGGTAAAGCAGAACACCGGGGCCGGGTAGTTGGCGAGGTAGTAGTCCACATCGTGCATATGGGTCTCCTCGTTGTCGCCCACGAGGGCACGGATGGGGTAGCGCAGGGAGACGCCCTCCTCCTTGAGGAACTTCAGGGCGTACAGGGTAGCCACCATGGGGCCCTTGTCATCGGCCACACCACGGCCGATCATCCAGCCGTCCCGGATCTGCATCTTGAAGGGTTCCTGGCTCCAGCCGTTGCCCACGGGCACCACATCCACATGGCAGATGGTCGCCAGATACTTCTCGGCGTCCGCACCGGCCAGCTCGGCGTAGCCGATGTGGCCCTCGCAGTTGCGGGTGGCAAGGCCCATGCCTGCAGCCAGCTCCAGCGTCTTATCCAGAGCGGCCCGGGGGCCTGCGCCGTAGGGTGCACCCTCTTCCGGGGTGCCCTCCACGCTGTTGATGGACACCAGTGCAGCAATATCCTTCAGGAGCTGCTCTTTGTTCGCCGCGATGAACGCGTCGATCTTCTGATTCAAGGCCTCTTGCATCTTTGATTCGTCCTTTCTTTGCCTTTGTTCAAGACACACTGCTGTTATTCTAGCACACTTTGCAGCGGAAAACCAGCCCTCTCCAGCCCATGCAGCGCGAAAGAGCTTCCGGTTCACACCGCAAACAGCCCGCTCAGCGCACCCAGAAGGCCCGCGCTGGCCAGACCCATGATGATACCGGCCAGCAGCACGCCTCCCATGCAGGCGACGAGCACATCCTTGAATTTCATGTCGAGGATGGAGGCGGCCAGTGTGCCCGTCCATGCGCCGGTGCCCGGCAGCGGGATGCCCACAAAGAGCAGCAGCGCGACCACAAGGCCCCGACCAGCCTTGGCCTCCAGCGCGCGGCCTCCCTTTTCGCCCTTGACGATGCAGAAGTGGCAGAAGGGGCCGATGAGGGGCTTGTGATAGCCCCAGATAAGGATCTTCCGGGCGAACAGATAAATGAACGGCACCGGCAGCATATTGCCCACCACGCAGACCAGATAGGTAGGCAGGATGGGCAGGCCCATCCCGATGCCCACCGGGATGGCGCCGCGCAGCTCCACGAGGGGCAGCATCGAGATGAAGAAAACGATAAGATAGTTTTTGAGCATAGAGCCCTCCTTACAGGTCGATGTCCAGCTCCACCGGGCAGTGGTCAGAGCCAAACACTTCGTTGTGGATCTCGGCGGCTTTTATTTTGTCCGCGATGCGGTCCGAGACGAGAAAATAGTCGATGCGCCAGCCTGCATTCTTCTCCCGGGCGTGGAAGCGGTAGCTCCACCAGCTGTATTTCACCTCATCCGGGTGGACCGCACGAAAGCTGTCGGTGAAGCCCGCTGCCAGCAGCTCGGTCATCTTGGCTCGCTCCTGATCGGTGAAGCCTGCGCTCATGCGGTTGGTCTTGGCGTTCTTGATGTCGATCTCCTGATGGGCCACATTCAGGTCGCCGCAGAGGATGACCGGCTTTTTGGCGTCCAGACCCAGCAGGTAGGCCCGGAAGTCATCTTCCCACGTCATCCGGTAATCCAGCCGCTTGAGGCCGTCCTGACTGTTGGGCGTATAGCAGTTGACGAGGTAGAAGCCGGGGTATTCCAGCGTCAGCACGCGGCCCTCGTGGTCGTGCTCCTCCCTGCCGATGCCGGTGGTGACGCGCAGGGGCGGGGTCTTGCACCAGCAGGCCGTGCCGGAGTAGCCCTTTTTCTCCGCCGAGTAGGTATATTCCGTGTAGCCTTCCGGGGCAAAATCAGCCTGCCCGGGCTGCATCTTCGTTTCCTGCACCGAGAACACGTCCGCGTCCAGCGCGGCGAAGCTCGCGGCAAAATCGTGGGTCAGACAGGCGCGCAGCCCGTTCACGTTCCAGCTGATGAGTTTCATCTGATGTTCCTTTCTTTTGTCAGGCCTTGTATTTTTCTTTCCAGACACCGCTGCGGAAACGGGTCACGAAGCAGGTCACGCGGCAGACCCAGTCCACCACCATGGCGATCCAGACGCCGATGGCTCCCATGCCCATCCGCACGCCGATGATGTAGCTGAAGCCGATCCGCCAGCAGGCCATGCTGGCGATGGAGACGACCATCGTGAACTTTACGTCGTTGGCGGCGCGCAGGGCGTTGGGCAGCACGAAGGAGAGCGGCCAGAGCAGCATCGCAAAGCCCGCGTGGATGCAGGCCAGAATGATGGAAAGCTCCATCGTCTCACCGGACAGCTCATAGATGCCCACCAGAGGCCGGACAAAGAGCAGGATGAGTCCGTTCAGGATGCCCATGACGAGGTAGGCCCAGCCCAGCAGCTTTTTTGTGTAGTAGACTGCCTGCTCGTTGTCGCCTGCGCCGACGCACCGGCCTACGACCGTTATCATCGCAAGGCTGATGGCCTTGCCCGGGATGCAGCCCACACCGTCGAGGTTGTTGGCGACGGCGTTGGCGGCGATCTGCACCGTACCGAAAGTGGAGATCATGCTGACCACGACG
>OINQ01000422.1_pt1 | contig 6932 bp, 3 predicted proteins | sample 1585371 | NCBI WGS metagenome assembly OINQ01 (sample SAMN02674605, study PRJEB24791) | human gut metagenome, SKBSTL067 | isolation source: stool | host: Homo sapiens | place: USA | reverse complement strand
ATTGGGCCAATGCATATGCTCCTAGAGAAGTGGAAATATTACAGTCTGAAAATGGTACGACATGGAAATCATTGAGTTCATTAGCAATCTCCGGTGGTACACAGAATATTACGTTCATTTCTCCTATTACTACGCGATATCTGAAATATCAGATTATTACTATCTCTACAAACGGTCGTACGGATGTTACAGAATTTAATGTTTACGAACCCAAAAATGAGTAAGTATTTATGAATAGATAACTATAAAAATATAGAATAGAGGCTATCAAACAGGCCTTAAGTTCATAAAATCACCCTCATTACAATGAACTGCACCCCAAAAGTTGAACACAAAACTTAAGGAGTGCAGTTCAGTCATGTAGTGAGGGTGATTTCTCGTGTTAAAGACTATCTAATCAAATCCCATTCCAATCAGTTTGCCACTACATATATGTGAAATGCCCCCAGAAAGTTATGTATCTAACTTTTGGGAGCACTTCACATCTTTATATAACGAACAAACCTTAATCTGTCAAGATCTAATTAGACAGCCTTTTAGAAACACTAACCTATCTCTTATTTCTTCATCACTCGGACAATCCGTCCGTCTTTCTTATAAGAGAAATGATTGGTATGCATTAATACATTCAGTATCTCATCAGCAGTGCTATCAGTAGAGAATTCACCGGTAAACCGTTCTGATTTCAATGCTTCATCCTTATAGATAAATTTGATGTCGTACAACTTCTCCATAATATTGGTTATTTCCAATAAAGACTGTTGCTTAAATTCCAACTTGCCATTAATCCAGAGAAGCACATCTGTAGGTTGGTTATATTCAATTAACTCTGCTTGATAAGTATCCGTATTTACATTCAATGTCTGTCCCGGTTTCAACAAATAACCATTCTCTTCCGTTCGCGGAGAATCTACCCGTACCAGTCCTTGAAGCAAGGTAGTCACTACCCTATTCTCATCTTGGCGTGCACGCACATTAAATTTCGTACCAAGCACACAAGTCTTGATTTGCTTACTATTTACTATAAATGGAGCATGTTTATCATGAGACACTTCAAAATAGGCTTCACCCTGCATTGAAACAACTCTTTGCTTATCATTGAATTGAGTCGGATACTTTAAAGAACTTCCGGCGTTTAGCCAAACTTTAGAACCGTCAGGCAGATTAACTACCGACCAAGTGCCATAAGGAGTGAATAACTCCTGATAAGTCTCTGCAATTTGAGAAGCGGGTTTAAAATAAAGATAAGCAGATAATATCAGTAAAGGAAGAAGTAAGATAGCTGCCACTTGCTGCCAATAGTGCAGGAAGGACAACTTAGGACGAACGGAAACCGGCGGCCGGTTTTGATGGAGAATCTGCTCCATTACTTTTCTGTGCGCACTGTCCACATCTATCTCTTCCGGATTAAAGGCCGGGTGACTGATCTCCCATATATTCTTTTGTGCCAGAAAGCTTTTATAATTTTCGGGAGTAGCTGATATCCAATCATCCAGTATCTTAATGTCTTCTGCTGTAGACTCTTTCGAGAGATATCTGGAGATTATAATTTCTATGTCTGAATCTTTATTTATCATATGCATTTTACCTTATATATAATAGACGTTTCAGAAAGAAAATCCCACATCCATTAGTGGAAAAGAAAGAAAAAAAGTAGTAAATAAAAATCTTTTAATAAGATGCGAAGCTGCTTCAACGCTTTGCTGATACGTACTTCTACCGTTCTGACAGAGATATTCAGGCGATTGGCAATTTCCTGATATTTAATATTTTCTAATCGGCTCATCTCGAACACTTCTCTTTCTTGAGGAGGTAATTGTTCCAATGCATTTTTAAGTTGCCGGCATAAATCAGAATACAGTATGTAGTTTTCTGTCGTATCTATATCTATAGAGCCCGATTTAAGTTCATAAGCAACGTGCTCATCTATAATCCTGCGATGGCGCAATTCATCCAGGCAGTAGTTTCGAACAGCTTTCAGTAAATATGACTTTAGTGAGTTCTCTATTTCCAATGACTTCCGGTCATTCCATAGTTTGAGAAAGATATTTTGTACAATATCTTCACAGGTAGATTTCTCCGGAATGTAAGTACCGCCAAACAATACCAAATCTTTATAATAAATATGGAATAGTCGGGTAAAAGCCTGTTTATCATCCTGTTTTAGTGCTATTACCAGAAAACGGTCGTCGGAAGTCTGTTGTTGGATATTCGGCATAGTATTGTACTAAAGGTTCTATTGTCGGGGGTAAAAATAGAAAGATTATTTGGGATAAACGATAGTTTGAAGAAAAAATAATGCGATATCCAATGTGGCTTTTATTTTTAGAAACGTCTTATTGATAGAAACGAGAGAAAAACACATTTATTAACCTTTAAATAATACAAGCCATGAGAAAGACATAATCAGTGAATTCAGCTTCCGACAACTGATAAAAAAAGGAAGGTCTGACTCACCTTCCTTTCCAAAGATTCAGTTATTCGTTAATCAACTTATTTGTAGAACCAATAACCAAACATGTAAAGGTATGAAACTTATTTCAATTAGAAAAATGAAAAAGAGAATTAATGTACCTGCAAATGTAAAAATGGGGAGAATCTGTGCTATATGGTTGTTTTGTATAGCTTTGCAAGCTATCAGTATACCTATCCTGGCACAATCCGCCAAAATTACATTGCGACTGAAGAATGTGACTGTAGAGGAGGTCTTGACTAGTATCGAAAATCAGACAGAATATCGTTTCTTATACAACAAAGACATTGTTGATGTAAGTCGTATAGTAAGCATTACTGTGAAAAATGAACGGATGACTCTGGTACTGGATAAACTTTTTAAAGGCGAAGGAGTATCTTATACGATTGAAAAACGTCAGATTGTATTAAACAAAGTTCCATCTCGGCCACAGGATAACAAACAGCCGGTCAAGGTGACAGGCAAAGTAGTGGACGAATCCGGAGAGGTTCTTCCGGGAGTGACTGTGATGATAGAAGGGGCTACTCAAGGAACCATTACCGGTATAGATGGCAATTACCAGTTGCAAGTTCCGGAAGGCTCGACACTGAAATTTACTTCAATAGGTTACACTACATATACGCAGAAAATTACCCGACCGATGACGTTGAATGTGACGATGAAAGAGGATTCGAAACAGTTGGATGAAGTTGTGGTGGTAGGGTATGGAACGACCACCCGTAAGAATCTGACAACTTCCATTGCAACGGTAAAAACGGAAAAAATATCGCGAGCCGCAACAAGTAATATGTCACAGATGTTGCTTGGGCGGGCTGCCGGACTGGAAGCTACGTTGACAAGCCCGCAACCGGGTGGAGCAGTTGACCTTTCAATTCGTGGGGCAGGTACTCCCATTTTTATAGTAGATGGAGTAATGATGCCTTCCACTTCTTTAGAGGTGGGAAACGGAAACCAGGTTATGCCCAACTCTATCAATCGTTCGGGATTGGCCGGACTTAATCCTGCCGATATTGAATCTATCGAAGTGTTAAAGGATGCATCTGCCTCCATTTATGGAATTGGTGCAGCCAATGGGGTCGTATTGATCACTACAAAGAAAGGTACTGAAACTCGTCCCCAAATCACTTATGAAGGAAATTATTCTATCGTGAAAAACTATCCGTATCTGGAACCTTTGAGTGGGGAAGAATATATGAATGTTGCCAACATTTTCAATAAAGAAAACTATTTATTTACGAATGGTATGTATCCTTATGGTGATAAACCTTTTGATAATAAATGGGTACCTCAATTCTCACCTCAACAGATAGCTGCCGCTCAAACAACAGACTGGCTGGATTGTGTATTAAAGGATGGTAGCATCAATAATCATAATATCACAATTACGGGCGGTTCTAAACTATTGAAATATTATCTGTCCGGAAATTATTACAAACAGGAAGGTACGGTAGAAAACTCCGCTATGGAACGTTATGCTCTTCGGACAAACATATCTTCACAATTGCTTCCATTTCTTAAGTTGACAGCAATTGTCAATGTAAATGAAAATAAATATACAAATTCAACTTCCGGTGGCGGTGGGGGTGGAAATGGGTATGATGCCATACAATCGGCTTTAACCTATCCTTCTTATTTACCGATCAGAGGTGAGGATGGAGAACCTACCTTATATTCAAATTACCCTAACCCGGCCGAAATGATAAAAGTGAGTGACCGGACTAAAACAAGCGGTTATTATCTAAACTTTGCTGCCGATGTGGATATAATCAAGGATATGTTGTCCTTCCGTTTGATGTATGGCATTAATAAGGAGAATGCTAATCGTAATCTGTATATTCCTTCTGATATATATTTTATGGACATGTATAAATCAAGAGGGCATTTGGGATATGTTGAACGTAGAAACCAAACTATGGAAGGTACGTTGACTTTCAAAAAGCAGTTTGGAGATTTGTTACGTGTCGATGCCGTAGTCGGTATGGGAAGGTATACGAACGATTCAAATGGTCTTGAACTTGACTACGAACAGATTAACGATCACATTGCTGCTGATAAGGTGGAAGCTGCGGAAGGCGCTTTCTACCCGACTTCTTTCAGAGCAGCCGATGAACGTCGTTCTCAATTTGCCAGGGCAAGTGTGGATGTGCTCGATAGATATGTAGTTGCCGCTACTATTCGTCGCGATGGAACGGATAAGTTTTTTCCGGGAAAGAAATATGCCTATTTCCCTTCAGTGTCATTGGCCTGGAAATTATCTAACGAGCCGTTTATGAAGCATATATCATGGATTGACCAGTTGAAGATTCGTGGTAGTTATGGACAGACAGGTAATGATAATCTGGGTAGTTCGCTTTATGGCACTTTCAGTCTGGCAGCCCAATATATCAAGTTCTCTAACAATTCAGTGACTTATGTACCCTATCTGCTTAGCGGTCCTGATTACCCGAATGTTACCTGGGAAAAGACTACCATGAAAAATATAGGTATAGACTTTTCAGTCCTGAAAGATAGAATCTGGGGGAGTTTTGATATGTTCCGCAATGATGTAACCAACTTGCTGGGATATGACTCTGCCTCTCCGCTTAGTATGACATCTTCCGTTCCGATGAATTATGGACATTATGTACGTTACGGATGGGATGCGACTATCAACTCACTTAACTTTGAAATCCCCCGTGTGTTTAAGTGGACCTCACAATTGACCTTATCACATCATAATGCCGTTTGGAAAGAACGGATGCCCAACTATTATTATGAAGAATATCGAATCCGTAAGAACGAACCGGTGAATGCTTATTATTACTATGAAACGGAAGGCGTTATCAACATAGATAAAAGCAATATGCCCGAATCGCAGAAGTCTTTGCCGGCAGACGCGCAACAGCCCGGTTATCCGATTATAAAGGATGCAAATGGGGATAATAAAATAACGATTGATGATGTAAAGATGCGGAATACACTTCCAAAAATTCACATAGGCTTTGGAAATACATTTGTATACAAAGATTTTGATCTGGATGTATTTATGTATGGACAATTCGGACGTACACGCTATAACTATGCATATCGTTGGGCACTTGTCGGAGATGTGTATTACACGAGTCCCAAGAATTCGAACAAATATGTATATACTATCTGGAATTCTCAAACCAATCAGAATGGAAACCGTCGTGGTATTGCTTCAACAAAGGCTGTCGCTTTGCCTGGTAACGTAGGTTTTGAGGAAGATTATCAGAATGCTTCGTTCGTACGTGTCAGGAATATCACTTTAGGATATAACCTTTCAGGAAAGAAGCTGGGAAGAGTGGGTGATTATGTGAGTTCTATCAGAGTTTTTGTCGACTGTCAGAATCCGTTTACTTTTACCAAGTTTGTAGGTGTCGATCCTGAAATAAAGACGGGTGGCGACGGCTCCAAAGCGGAGTATCCGATGACGAGAACATACTCCTTCGGAGCAAAAATATGTTTCTAAGAAAACCTGTAACGAAAGAAAAGATTGAAAATATGAACAAGAATAAATTATTTAAGGTGTTTGTCATGATTGCATTTATCATGTGCAGTTGTGAGGATAATTTTGATCCGAAGATGTATGGCACGTTGAATGTTTCTAATTATCCGGTGACTGAAGCCGAATACGAATCATTTATGATGACCTGCTATATGCCTTTTACGACAACATGGACCTATTGGATCGGTGCCGGAACAAGTGGCAATCAGCACGGTTGGTATATCCCTGCCGGAGGTGTACTGAAGTTCTTTGATTATCCGACAGATGAGGTGGCTGTGTGGAATAATGGTTGGGGAGGCGGATATTATTTCCTTTCTAAAGCCGATTTCAGTCAGTGTGTTTATTACGCAAGCGGTACATTAAGCGATGAAAACCCGAACCACTTTCCGAAAGTAAGTGAGATTTCCTACTTCACCAATGTGATCGGCACATTGGAGAAGGCTTCTACCGAAGTGGTCTCCGAAGAGCGTAAAAGGGAGTTTATTGCTGAAGCCCGTCTTTGTCGTGGATTGATGATGTATTATTTATTGCATGTATATGGTCCTGTTCCTTTGATTGTCGATCCGGACGATCTGATTAATCCTTCAAAGCTGGAAAATCTGGTACGTCCGACATTACAGCAAATGACGGAGTGGATTATGGCTGATTTTGATTATGCTTATCAGTATATTGCAGATACACAGCCAGAACAGGGACGTTACAATAAAGACTATGCACGTGTATGCATCATGCGGCATTGCTTGAATGAAGGCTATTATATGTCTGGTTATTATCAGAAAGCAATTGATATGTATAATGAGTTGAAGGGACGGTATAGTCTTTTCAAGAAAGGGGATAATCCTTATATCGAGCAATTTAAAAATGCCAATAACTTCAATTCGGAAGTGATTATGGCTGTCAGCTGTGATGAAACGGCGGATGGTACGAATAAGTCCGGTAACTTTAACCCGC
>OINQ01000404.1_pt1 | contig 7202 bp, 5 predicted proteins | sample 1585371 | NCBI WGS metagenome assembly OINQ01 (sample SAMN02674605, study PRJEB24791) | human gut metagenome, SKBSTL067 | isolation source: stool | host: Homo sapiens | place: USA | reverse complement strand
GAGATGAGTAAAAGCGGCAGAATAGCTACTCATGCTGATTTATTGGATTTTATAAGAAAAGGAGATGAGAAAGGCTATCGTGATGCCATTGAAAGACATTTTGAGGTTTATAAGATTTTTAAAGTGAACCGGAGTCTGGAATTGATGGCAGAGAAAAACGAAGAAGAAAGGATAGATAGTATATGAGAAAACTGTATTTTTTTATTTTATATTTATCTTTAATTTTATCATATATGAATACGGCTTGTTCGAGAAAAGGAGAAAATAAGATAGTAATGCAATGGGAAAACTCATTGTTACTTCCGGGATGTACCGGTATGCTGAAAAACGTTGGATTGGCTGGGGCATACTCAGGAATAGTAGAGGATAAATTACTAGTGCTGGGAGGAGCCAACTTTCCTGATAAATATCCTTGGGAGGGAGGAGTTAAATCTTGGTGGTCTACTTTATATAGTTATGATCTGCACATGGATAAGTGGACTGTTTATGATGATTTCCTTAACAGCCCATTAGCTTATGGAGTTTCGATATGCTTGCCGGAAGGGTTATTATGTATTGGAGGATGCGATCGTATGCAATGTAGCGATAAAGTTTTTCTCATAAAAAAAGAGGGCGTTTCATTTGTAGTAGATTCTGTTAGTTATCCGGCTTTACCGGTTCCGTTGGCAAATGCAACGGGGGCTATTGGGGATAACTGTATTTATATTGCTGGGGGGCAGGAAACTATGACAAATGAACAGTCGACCAATCATTTTTATATGCTTGATTTATTGCATAAAGAAAAAGGATGGCAGAAGATGCCCGGTTGGGAGGGACCATCGCTCGCCTATGCGGTAAGTGTGGTTCAGGGAGGACGATTTTATCTTTTTAGTGGAAGGAGTTATGCTCCGAATGAAGTGATGGTAGAATATACGGAGGGGTACGTATATGAACCAGGTAGCAGGAAATGGAGCAAAATAGCTGGTAATTTTCCTGTAATGGCGGGGACTGCTATTCCATATGAAAAAGACAAGATAATACTACTGGGAGGAGTTGAAGAAATACTACCTACATCTCCCGAGCATCCGGGATTTAGCCGTAAGTTACGAGTCATCAGTACAGAAACAAATTCTTTGGTGGATTCTTTAGACTGCCCTTATCCTATTCCTGTTACGACAAATGCGGTTTATATGGGGAATGACGTTTACGTGGTAAGCGGTGAAATACAACCTGGTATACGAACTCCCTTAATTTTGAAAGGAACTTTCTGAAAATAAAGTAAAATAACAATCTAATTAAATGCACTATGAACAATTATGAAAAACTGGAAGGTATGGTTGCGGCCACCTTCACCCCATTGGATGAGAATGGGGACGTAAATTTATCTGTTATTGATAAATATGCTGATTGGATAGCATCGACTCCTATCAAAGGGGTATTTGTGTGCGGCACAACCGGTGAATTTTCTTCATTGGCGATCGATGAGCGTAAATTAATTCTTGAAAAATGGCTCGTTTCTGCCCGTAAGCGATTCAAGGTCATAGCTCATGTAGGCTCAAACTGTCAACGAAGTGCAATGGAACTGGCACGTCATGCTGCACAAGTAGGGGCCGATGCTATTGCTTCAATTGCTCCCTCTTTTTTTAAACCGGGAACAGTAGATGAATTAGTTGATTTTTTTGCACCTATTTGCCACTCTGCTGCTGGCTTACCTTTCTATTATTATAATATGCCATCGATTACAGGGGTTAATTTGCCGGTGGATAAGTTTTTGGTAGAAGGGAAAAAGAAAATACCTAATCTGGTGGGTACTAAGTTTACTCATAATAACCTGATGGAGATGGGAGTTTGCATAGAGTTGGAGCAACATCGGTTTGAAGTATTGCATGGTTATGATGAAATTCTTATTTCCGGCTTGGCTATGGGAGCTGTAGCAGGAGTTGGAAGTACGTATAATTATATACCTAATGTCTATCAGGCTATTTTTGATTCAATGAAAATGAACGATTTGGAAACGGCTCGCCACAATCAGATAAAATCCATACGTACCGTGGAGGTTATTATTAAATATGGTGGCGGAGTGCGCGGTGGCAAAGCGATTATGAAGCTGATAGGTATTGATTGCGGTTCTTGCCGGTTGCCGATAAAACCTTTTTCTGTTGATGAATATGAAAAACTAAGAGGTGATTTGGACGCTATAAAATTCTTTGAATTCTGAAAATAATAAAGAGGAGATGACAGTAAAAGTGTATTGCTGGGGTAAGCTACTTTACTTTCTGTCTATCCCCTCCAATCTAGTTAAATGCGTTCAAAATTACCTAAAATAAAGATACTATGAAAGTAAGTAAGAAAATATTTATCATATTTTCGATGATTTTGTTATTGGTGTCACCAGTCACATCTTTAGGTAAAGACATAAAATGGGTACTGGAGAGACCTGTTATTCCTGTGTTGGTAAAGAAACCGGCAAATCCTGTAATGAAGATAACTTTAATCAGGACAGATAATCAACCTTATGTTATCCGGCAAATAGATCTGGATTTATTGGGGAGCACGAATGTGGCAGATATTGTTTCTGTTGCCATATATGGTGCGAAGAAGAATGGACTGATAGATACGTCTCGTTTACTTTGTAATGCACTTCCCGCTACACAAAAAATGTCATTTACTAATGAAGTGCAGGTTAATCAGGATTCTTTGTCTTTTTGGGTAGCCGTAACATTGAAAGATACGGTTTCACTGGATCATCGTGTTCAGGTTAATTGTAACCGAGTGAAAACCACGAAAGGCAATCTGAAAATTTTGGATAAAACAAGTAAACCTTTACGAGTAGGAGTAGCTGTACGACAGAAAGGACAGGATGGATGTATCTCATCACGTATTCCAGGATTAGCTACTAGTAATAAAGGCACTTTATTGGCCATTTTTGATGCCCGCTATGATTATCCTCGTGATTTGCAGGGAAATATAGATATTGCTCTTCATCGTAGTACAGATAAGGGAGTAACTTGGCAACCCATTCAAACTGTTTTGGATATGAGGGAATGGGGAGGTTTACCACAGAAATACAATGGAGTGAGTGATGCCTGTATTTTAGTAGATAAAAATACTGGTGATATTTATGTAGCAGGATTATGGATGCACGGTCTGCTGGATAAAGACGGAAAGTGGATAGAAGGTCTGAATGAAAACAGTACGAACTGGACACATCAATGGAAAGGTAGAGGTTCTCAACCAGGAACAGGGCTAAAAGAAACTTCCCAGTTTATGATAGCAAAAAGTACGGATGATGGTCTTAGCTGGGGCTTTCCGGATAATATAACCTCAAAGACGAAACGCCCTGAATGGTGGTTATTTGCACCTGCACCCGGACAGGGAATTACGTTGACAGACGGAACGTTGGTATTTCCTACACAAGGACGTGACGAAAACGGGCTTCCTTTCTCGAATATTACGTATAGTAAAGATCATGGAAAGACGTGGGTGACCAGTAATCCTGCATATCAGGATGTTACGGAATGTAGTGTCGTACAATTGGGTGATGGCGCCTTGATGTTGAACATGCGTGATAACCGGAACAGAGGAAATAAAGACGTGAACGGTCGTAGAATCTGCACAACTATTGATCTGGGAGAAAGTTGGAAAGAACATCCAACTTCACGGAGAGCACTCGTAGAACCTACTTGTATGGCAAGTCTGCATCGACATGAGTATATGGAAGAAGGAAAGAAGAAAAGCATGCTTCTGTTTGTAAATCCGAATAATTATGGGACAAGAGATAATCTGACTTTAAAAGTTAGTTTTGATGATGGAATGACTTGGCCGGAAGAACATTGGATTCTTTTCGACCAATATCGTAGTGCTGGATATTCCTGCATTACATCCATAGATGAAAATTCAATAGGTATATTATATGAGAGTAGTCAGTCGGATTTAGCTTTTATAAAAATCAATTTAATAGAGATTTTAAAGTAAACGGACATGAATAATAAAACTTCAAATATATATCCTTGGGTAGTGGTTGGGCTGCTGTGGGGTGTTGCCTTGTTGAATTATATGGACAGGCAAATGCTTTCCACTATGCGAATTCCAATGATGGAGGATGTGCGGGAATTGGAATCAGCAGCCAATTTCGGTCGCCTGATGGCTGTATTCTTGTGGGTATACGGACTGATGAGTCCTTTATCGGGGATTGTCGGTGATCGTATGAGCCGCAAATGGTTGATTGTAGGTAGTCTGTGTGTGTGGTCAGGAGTTACTTACTTGATGGGATATGCCACCACTTTCAATCAACTCTACTGGTTGCGTGGAATTATGGGAATTAGTGAAGCGTTGTATTTACCTGCTGCTTTGTCATTGATTGCCGATTTTCATAAAGATAAGACTCGTTCGTTGGCTGTGGGAATACATATGACAGGGGTTGTATGTGGGACAGGCTATCGGTGGATTTGGGGCTACTTTTGCAGCAATCTATTCCTGGCATACAACATTCCATTGGTTTGGTATTATAGGTGTGGGTTATGGTGTTATTCTGGCATTTCTTCTGCGTGATAAAGAGAGAGGAAGTGTATCAGAAAATCAGAAGATGAAAAAGATTCCTGTATTGAAGAGTTTGGGAATGTTATTTTCCAATGTCTTTTTCTGGATTATCTTATTTTATTTCTGTGTACCGGGCACCCCGGGTTGGGCGGCAAAGAACTGGTTACCGACTCTTTTCTCTGACAGCTTATCTATTGATATTTCGGTAGCAGGTCCTATGTCTACTATTTCTATAGCTTTGTCCTCATTATTCGGTGTGTTGGCAGGTGGATATATATCCGACCGTTGGGTATTAAAAAATGTACGTGGAAGAGTATATACTGGTGCTATGGGTTTGGGGCTTATCATACCTTCCTTGTTGTTTATCGGATATGGTCATTCTATTTTCGCACTGGTGATGGGGGCTATGCTGTTTGGGATAGGTTTTGGTATGTTTGACGCAAATAATATGCCTATTCTCTGTCAGTTTGTGTCTGCACGTTACAGGGCAACTGCCTATGGTATTATGAATATGTGTGGTGTATTTGCCGGAGCTACTATTACGAGCCTTCTGGGTGAGTCGATGGATGCCGGACATTTGGGACGCGATTTTGCGTTGCTTGCTATACTAGTATTTGTTATGCTGGTCATTTTGGTCACTTGTCTGCGACCTAAAACGATTGATATGAAAGATTAATCCTTATATAATTTATTCATTCTAATTTTATTTTTTATGAAAAACTCAATAAAGCATACTAAAGATTTATTAATATTATCGATGGTATTTATCTTATCATCTGTATTTTCAAATATTCAAGCAAATAATATTAATTCTGAAGATATAAAGGTCTCTGGTGTAGTACAAGACCAGACAGGAGTTGAATTACCAGGAGTTTCAATATCCGTAAAAGGTATGGATAAAGGTACTATCACCAATGCTTCCGGTGAATTTTCTATAATGGTTCCTCCTAATGCAACTCTGATTGTCTCTTTTGTCGGAATGGAAACAAAAGAGGTTGATATTAAGGGACGGAGAAATATTGTGATTGTTTTGGAAGAGAGTTCTGTGTTACTTGATGAAGTCGTTGCCATTGGTTATGGTAAACAGTCAAGAGCATTAATAACAAATTCTATTTCTAAGATAAATAAAGAGGAATTTCAAAAAGCACCAGGACAGAATCCGTTATTACAATTACAAGGCAAAGTTCCAGGTTTATCCTTACAAATATCTAATGGACAACCGGGGGCAGACCCTCAAATATTTATTCGTGGAGGTAGTTCTACTTCACCTGAAAGTGATACTCCCTTAATAATTATTGATGGTATAATATCACAAGGATTTAGAAATATATCAGATATGAATCCTGCAGATATAGAATCGATAGAAGTTCTGAAAGATGCTGCTTCTACTGCTATTTATGGTTCCAGAGCTGCTAATGGTATAATCTTGGTTAAAACCAAAGCTGGTCAGAAAGGGAAACCTACTGTCAGTTTAAGGTATACGTATGGAGTGGAACAACAACCGCAGAGAATTCCACTATTGAATGCACGGGATTATATAACATTATCCCGTTCTAATATTGCGAAATTTAATCAGGCTGATTTGACATATAATGGAAAGGAAGATCAGGCAAAATTCTTAAGTGGTTCTTTTGGTATGTCAACAGGAAATCCGAGAAACTCTAAAAATACACTTGAATTTTTGGATGTTTATTTGCAAAAGTATGGTCAAGGTTATGTGAGTAATCTGCTGGAACATGAGGGCTGGCAAACCATGGCGGACCCTGTTACGGGAAAACAGCTCATCTTCCAGGATAATGACTTTCAGAAAGCAACTTTCACAACAGGACAAAAGCATGAGGTTGATCTTAGTATTAGTGGAGGAACAGAGGCGATTAACTATTATGTAGGTTTAAGATATTTGAATCAGGATGGTATACTTAGAGGTACAAATTATAAAAATTATAGTGTCTTATTTAATGGAAATTATAAATTAAGTGAGGCATGGAGTTTGTCTACTAAAGCTAGTCTGCAGGTTAGAGATGCTGTGGGAGGTGGAAATACAGTCAATACTATATCTCGAAGTATATTAACACCACCGACCTACAGATTGTACTATGAAGATGGAACTCCAGCCCCCGGAGAAGGTATTTCTTCTTTCAGAAGTAGATTGCATGAGATTTATTATAAAACAAATTATGATGATACTAGTGTGTATAGGACAACTTTTCAGTTGGGTGCAATCTGGAATATTTTACCTGGGCTAGTTTTAAAACCAACAGCCTATTATTTTGGAACTGAAGGTATTGAGAATTATTTTCAGGCAGATAATGAGACGACTGGAAATACAATCCGTCCTGCTTCAGCTAAGCATAACTATGACAGACATTTGCAGGGAGATTTGGTTCTTTCGTATGATAAGAAAATCAAGGAGCATAATATAGGAGCTGTAGCAGGTGCCAGTTATACTCATGATTATAGTTACAGACTTTCGGCAAGCGGTAGTGGATCTTCTATAGATTTAATTCCAACATTAAATGCAACGGCAGATAGTACACAAAGAGCAAGTTCTACTAAGACAATGGAAGCTACTTTAAGTTATTTTGGACGTGTAAACTATGATTATAAAGGTAAATATATAGTTTCTGTCAGTATGCGTGCAGATGGTTCTTCACGGTTTGCAGAAGATAATAAATGGGGATTTT
>OINQ01000392.1_pt1 | contig 7305 bp, 6 predicted proteins | sample 1585371 | NCBI WGS metagenome assembly OINQ01 (sample SAMN02674605, study PRJEB24791) | human gut metagenome, SKBSTL067 | isolation source: stool | host: Homo sapiens | place: USA | reverse complement strand
CTATCTTCATAAGAAAACAGACCTGATAAAGTCTTTCTTTGTTTTCTTATGAAGAAGCCCCTAAATTTCTCTGCCCAAAAATATCTTATTTGTAGTTTTTGCTGGAATCTTTCAGCAGTACGTCGTGAGCGCCGCCTTCTACCAAGCTGGTTGTGGAAATAACAGTGATCTTTGCTTTTTCCTGCAGTTCGGGGATGGACAGAACGCCGCAGTTGCACATGGTGGATTTTACTTTCTTCAGAGACAAACCTACGTTGTCGTGGAGGCTGCCTGCGTAAGGAACGTAGGAGTCAACGCCTTCTTCAAAGGACAGTTTCGCGTCGCCGCCCATGTCGTAACGCTGCCAGTTTCTTGCTCTGGAGGAACCTTCGCCCCAGTATTCTTTCATGTAGCTGCCGTTGATGTTTACTTTGTTTGTAGGGCTTTCGTCAAAACGAGCGAAGTATCTGCCCAGCATGATGAAGTCCGCACCCATAGCCAGTGCCAGTGTCATGTGGTAGTCATAAACGATACCGCCGTCGGAGCAGATGGGGATATAAATACCTGTTTCTTTGAAGTATTCATCTCTTGCCTGTGCTACTTCGATAACTGCGGAAGCCTGACCACGGCCAATACCTTTCTGTTCTCTTGTGATACAGATGGAGCCGCCGCCGATACCAACTTTTACGAAGTCTGCGCCGCATTCAGCCAGGAAACGGAAGCCTTCTGCGTCTACAACGTTACCAGCGCCGATTTTGACTGTGTCGCCGTATGTTTCTCTTACCCAGTCCAGAGTCATTTTCTGCCATTCGGAATAACCTTCGGAGGAGTCGATGCACAGAATATCAACGCCTGCTTCTACCAGTGCGGGCACACGTTCTTTAAAGTCACGAGTGTTGATACCAGCGCCTACCACGTAACGTTTCTGTGCGTCCAGCAGTTCGTTTTTGTTTTCTTTATGGCTGTCATAGTCTTTACGGAATACCAGATACTGCAGTCTGCCTTCATCGTCTACGATGGGCAGCTGGTTGATCTTGTTGTCCCAGATGATGTTGTTGCAGTCGTGCAGGGAGGTATTCTCCGGTGCGGTGACCAGCTTCTCGATGGGAGTCATAAAGGTGGTAACGGAAGCATCATCGGGGGTGTGGTTGACACGGTAATCACGGGAGGCCACAATGCCCATCAGCTTGCCATGAGGAGTGCCGTCGGCAGTGACAGCAATGGTGGAGTGGCCGGTGCGGGCCTTCAGCTCCAGCACATCATGCAGGGTAGCGGTGGGGGCCAGATTGGAGTCGGAGACGACGTAGCCTGCCTTGAAGCTCTTGACGCGGCGGACCATAGCGGCCTCGTTCTCGATGCTCTGGGAGCCGTAGATGAAGGACACACCGCCCTCACGTGCCAGTGCAATGGCCAGCTTATCGCCGGAGACCGACTGCATGATGGCACTGATCATGGGGATGTTCATTTCCAGCGGGCAGGCCTCTTCCCCCTTGCGGTACTTGACCAGCGGGGTCTTCAGGCTGACTGCCGTGGGGACATTCTCTGCAGAGGAATAACCCGGAACCAGCAGGTACTCGCCAAAGGTGCGGGAAGGTTCTTCATAGAAATAAGCCATACTCTAAACTCCTTTTTTCTTAACGCATCAACAACGGGCCAGCATCAAAATAATTCATGTTTGCTGCTTATAAATTGATTGACTATACTTTACCACAAACCCCGTCAGAATACAAACCCCAGTGGCAACAAACTTTAGAACTGTCCTTTGCGGAAAAACAGTAAAATTGACCACCAAAAACGTGCAAGGTCATACTTTTCCGCCTGACAGGCCGGTTTTCTGACACAAAGTGGAATGCAAAAAAGTCCGCACCGGAAAACCGGACGGACTTTTTTGCACACGAAGCGAGATACCGCCTGTGCGGTACAGTGGCCGACAGCTGTGAAGGAGAACAGCCGGAGGAGGAGAAGGCCCTGCACCCGATATCTCTTATTCAACAAGAAGAAAAAGATTTCAGTCTCAAAAAGCGCTCATCGCTTTCTGTAACCATATTGTAACTCTTTTGTTTCCGTTTTGCAAGACCTTTTTCGCAGATTTTGTAACATAATTGTAATTTTTCTGGATTTATTTTGTAAATTCCAGGTAGCATTCAAACGCGGCGTGCTCTTCGCGGCGGCCCACCACATACCAGCCATCGGCCGAGGGCGCATAAAACACCTCGACCTGACTGCCCATCGGGATCTCCCGGTGGTACTTGACGGAGACAAATTTCAACGGCCCGCCTTTGACCACCTCCAGCGGCAGGGCATCACAGGCGATGTCCAGATAGCAGGCGTTATTCACATGGCCGTTCAGGTCGCACAGGGAGTAGCTGGCTGTCCGGCTGCCCGCACAGGTCAGTTCCTTTGCTTTGTGCACCAGCTGGGGCAGCTCCCCTTCCAGATCCTCGTTCCAGTAACCGGGCGTATGCCAGGAGGGCTGGCGCAGGATGCACTCACGATCGGTATCCACCACGATCCACCGGCTGTCGATCAGAGCACACTCCTTCCCTGCTTCGTCCAGAATGCGGGTCAGCCGCTTCATCGAACCCTTCTTGCACGGCTCACAGGCGGTAACAAATGTCAGCTTTTCGGCACGCAGGGGCATCCGGGTGATCTGCGCCGCCTGCTTGCCCACCAGAAATGCCGTGTGGTGCGCTTTGAAAAAAGCATCGTCCATGCCGTAGGCGCGGGCGTGGTCTGCCGCCGCCTGCTCCACATAGCGGAACAGGGCGCTGGGCTTGATCATCCGGCGGAAATCGCCGTCAGCGTTCAGGACAGTTGTATGATAGGTATATTGATTCATACGTTTCCTTTCCAAAAGAGGACCCTCTCCGTCATTGCTTCGCATTGCCAGAGGCTTTGACGGAGAGGGCCCTTTCTTCTCAATACTGATTCCGGGTCTTTTTGCGCAGCTTGCGCCAGATGTTGAAGCAGGCCAGCGCTACCATGGCAAGCAGCAGCATCAGGAACACAACGCCGCTGCCGCCCTCATTGTAGCTCTTCATCTCGCTCCACTTTACATCGAGCTCGTTGTTGACCTCATCGCTCAGGGCGGTGAACACCTTTTCCTTGGCTTCCACTTCCTCAGAGGGGTATGCGATCTCACTGTACTTCAGGTCCTCGTCCAGGATATCCCACACCTTCTGCATGGGGGTGGTATAGCCGATATACTCCGCATTGGCCTTTCCGATGTCCGGCTCGCACATGAAGTTGATGAACATCTCCGCAGCTTCCTTGTGCTCACTGGTGGCAGGCACCGCCATGCAGTCCACCGACAGCACACTGCCCTCCTCCGGGAACACCCAGGCCAGATCCGGGTTATCATCGATCATGGTAATGGCATCGCCGGAGTAGTACACACCGATGGCCGCCTCGCCGCCGATCATCTTATCAAAGATCTCATCCATAACGTAGGCCTGCACCAGCGGTTTTTGCGCTTTCAGGGTCTCCACCACCTCGTCCACCTCTTCCGGGGTCTCGGGGTTGATGCTGGTGCCATTCTTGAACGCTGCAATGGCGTAGGCATCACGGCTGTTATTGAACATCAGGATGTTGCCCGCGTACTGCTCGTCCCACAGGTCAGCCCATTTGGTGGGGGCATTCTCCACCATGGTGGTGTTGTAGATGATACCGGTGGTACAGAGCATATAGGGCACGGTATAGGCGTTGGTGGGGTCATAATCCGGATCACGGTAGACTGCATCGATGTTCTGGGAGTTGGGGATGTTGCTGTAATCCAGCGGTGCAAGCATTCCCTCGGCGATCATCTTTGCCACCATGTAATCCGAAGGGATGACCACATCGTAGTTGGCCGCACCGGATTTCAGTTTGGCGTACATGGACTCGTTGGAATCAAAGGTGGTGTAGTTGACCTTGATGCCGGTAAGCTTCTCGAAGGCGGCCACCACATCCACGCTGTCATCAGAACCGTTGGAGATGTATTCGCCCCAGTTGTAAACGTTCAGGGTGAGATTCTGGCCCTGAAAGCGGGTCCAGTCGTAATCGTCCGAGACCGAAACGTCCTCGGTCACCTCAATGGTTCCGGCGGCAAAGGCGGGCGCAGCACAGCAGAACGCCATAGCCAGCGTCAACAGCAGAACAGCAAAACGTTTCATTTTACGTCCTCCCCTCTCAGTGCCTTCTGATCCCGGCGGTACTCCCGGCTCTCCATGGCATTGGAGATGAGGATGATGGTCAGGATCACCACAAACATGATGGTGGACAGAGCGTAGATCTCCGGGCTGACCTTTTTTCGGGTCATGGAATAGATGGCAATGGGCAGGGTCTCCACCGTGCCGCAGTTGAAATAGGAGATCATAAAATCATCGATAGAGTAGGTCAGGCAGATGAGGAAGGCCGACAGGATGGCCGGGCTGATCTCAGGCAGGATGACTTTGAAGAACGCCTGCCTGGGGTCGCAGCCCAGATCCAGAGCTGCCTCATACAGCTTGATGTCCAGCTGCCTGAGCTTGGGGGTCACGTTGAAGATGACATAGGGCACATTGAAGGCGATATGCGCGATCAGCAGCGTGGGCATTCCCATGATGGTATCAGGCAGCCAGGAGACTCCCTCGGCAAAGCGCTGGTAAGCCACAAACAGCAGCATCAGGGAAATACCGGTGATGATTTCCGGGTTGACCACCGGGATATAGGTGATGTTGGTGATCACAAGGCGGCTCTTGCGGCTCATGGACGCAATGCCCAGCGAGGCCGCCGTACCCAGAACCGTTGCAATGACCGCAGAGATGAGGGCCACCTCCAGCGAGACGCGCAAAGCGCTCAGGATGGCAGAGTTATGGAGCAGGCTGGTGTACCACTTGAGGGTAAAGCCTGTGAACAGTGCGTAGCCCTTGCTCTGGTTGAAGCTGAACACGATCATATAGGCAATGGGCAGGTACATGAAGCAGAAGAAGAGGATGACGTAGGCCCGCTGCATCAGGCGCAGATGTTTCGTTTTCATCAGGACACGCCCTCCATTTCATCTTCATCAAAGCTGGATGTGAAGCTCATGCAGAGCAGGACGATGATCATCAGCACAAGGCTCATGGCCGAACCGACGTTCAGGTTGTAGCTGTTGCCCAGGAACTGCATCTCGATCAGGTCGCCGATCATCAGGTTGGAGCCGCCGCCCAGCATACGGCTGATGACAAAGGTAGACACCGCCGGAACGAACACCATGGTGATGCCGGTGCTGATGCCGGGCACGCTCATGGGGATGAGCACCCGGAAAAGGGTCTGGGTGGTGGAGGCTCCCAGATCCTGTGCCGCTTCCACCAAGCTCTGATCGATCTTGGTCATACTGGTGTAGAGGGGCAGGATCATGTAGGGCACATAGTTATACACCATGCCCAGCACTACCGCGCCGGAGGTGTTCAGCATGGTATAGGGGCCCAGGCCAAAAAAGCCCAGCACCGCGTTCACAGGGCCGTTGATGCTCAGCAGGCCCATCCAGGCATAGGTGCGGAGCAGGAAGTTCATCCACATGGGCAGCATGACCAGCATCAGCATGATATGCTGCTTGTTCACCCGCAGGCGGGACAGGAAATAGCCCACCGGAAATGCAATGACCAGACAGATCACGGTAGCCACAAGGGCCAGCAGCAGGCTGCGGGCAAACACCGAGCCGTAGCCGCTGACGCTGGTCAGGTTGGCAATGGTGAAATTACCGCTGCCATCGGTCAGGGCGTAATAGACCACGATGATCAGCGGAACCACCGTGAACAGCACCATCCAGATAAAATAAGGATAGGCCAGCTTCTTATCGTAAATTTTCATCATTTCCCATTCAGCCCTCCGAACGTGCCATAATATGGATCTCGTTGGGGCCGATGCGCATACCAATGGTTTCACCGGGGGTGCAGGCGCGGGTGGAGTGGATCAGCCACTCACGGCCCTCGCACTCAACGTGCATCTCAAAGTGAACGCCCTTGAAGATGACATCATTGACCACGCCCACCAGTTGACCCTCCACGGGGCTGACCACTTCAATGTCCTCGGGGCGGACCACCACCTGTACGCTCTGTTCCCGGGCAAAGCCGCGGTCCACGCAGGGGAACTGCACACCCGAGAAGGAGACCAGGAAGTCGCGGTGCATCACGCCGTCCACGATGTTGGAGTCGCCGATAAAGTCTGCCACGAAAGCGTTCTTCGGCTCATTGTAGATGTCCTCGGGGGTGCCGATCTGCTGCACCTTGCCGCCGTTCATCACAACAACGGTATCAGACATGGTCAGGGCCTCTTCCTGATCGTGGGTAACATAAATAAAGGTGATGTTCATCTCACGCTGCAGACGCTTGAGCTCCAGCTGCATCTCCTTGCGGAGCTTAAGGTCCAGTGCACCCAGAGGCTCGTCCAGCAGCAGGATCTCAGGCTCGTTGACCAGACTGCGGGCAATGGCAACACGCTGCTGCTGGCCGCCGGACATCTGGCCGATGCTGCGGCGCTCAAAGCCTTTCAGACCGACCACCTCCAGCATATCGCGCACCTTGCGGCGGATGGTCTCTTCGTCCATCTTCTTCAGGCGCAGGCCAAAGGCCACATTCTCAAACACGTTCAGGTGCGGGAACAGCGCGTACTTCTGAAACACGGTATTCACCGGACGCTTATAGGGGGGCACACCGGTAATATCCTGGCCCTTCAGCAGCACCTGACCCGCGTTGGGTTCCAGGAAGCCTGCGATCAGGCGCAGGGTGGTGGTCTTGCCGCAGCCGGAAGAACCCAGCAGCGTTACGAACTCTTTGTCATGGATGTCCAGGTTCAGCCCATCCAGAATGCGCTGACCGTCAAATTCCACCACGATATCGCGCAGTGAAACGATCACCGAGTTGTCCATTTTTTACTTTTCCTCCTTAAACTCAGATACGAAAAAAGACAGGGCATCCACCCTATCCTTCGTACCAGGGCGACCAGCCCCGCACAACATCCATGACATCCGTAATATTGTGCAGTTATTCTGCCCTGTCATCGCCTATCATAAACAATCCGAACTGAAATGTCAATCACTCTGTCGAGGTTTGCCGAAACTTTACATCCGGCGCAAAAAAATCTCGCGCTGTACAAAGAATTCGCACAGCGCGGGAGTGAAACGTTTTATTCTGCTTTCAGCTGATCCGCGGGGTACAAAAGCGCACTCACCACACTGGCATCCACCGTATAAACGGAGCTGTCGCCTTCCACCATCAGGTAACAGCCGTCTGTCCCCATGGCATAGGTCAGATTTATTGTGCCATCGGCTGTGGCGACCTCTGCTGTTACCAGCGGGGCCTCAAAACCATACGCCGCCGGGTCGGC
>OINQ01000330.1_pt1 | contig 8541 bp, 8 predicted proteins | sample 1585371 | NCBI WGS metagenome assembly OINQ01 (sample SAMN02674605, study PRJEB24791) | human gut metagenome, SKBSTL067 | isolation source: stool | host: Homo sapiens | place: USA | reverse complement strand
TCATATAGGGGGGCTCATATGCGGATTCATTTTTGCTGTTATTTTATACAGACCGAAAAAAATACATTATAACGAATACTGATATTCGATCAGACCGGCAATGTTATAGTGAAAACAGTTCCGGTTTCATCAGAAGAAGTTACGATTAAAGTGCCTCCGTGAGCTTCTATAATCTTTTTTGAAAGAGCAAGTCCCAGTCCGGTTCCATTTGTTTTATATGTGACGAACGGATCAAAAATAGTATTAACGATATCATCGGAAATTCCGCATCCGTTGTCGGTACAAGAAATTACAATAGAATCAGATATTTTTTCGGCACAAAGAAAAATAGATCCTTTTGAGTCGGTAAAAGTTTTTTCAGAGACAGCGTCTTTTGCATTTTGCAGAAGATTTAAAATAAATTATATATGTCTTTTTGACTATCTTTTTATATCTTCTTAAATGTCCGCAAAGCCTTATTTTATAGGCTCTACGGGCATTTTGCTTTTGTGGTAAACCTCACATATCTAGGTCTATCTTCTTATATTTTCGCTATCAAGCGTGGTTAAAATCGTGGTAAATACTTCTATGCGATTAGACGCTGAACCTCTGATTTTGCGGTATCTATGGACGCATGAGCATACCAGTTCATTGTGATACTGATATTTGAATGTCCCATGATATACTGTAAATCTTTTGGGTTCATGTTCTTGCTTGCCAGTCTTGTGCAGAATGTATGGCGTAGCGTATGCGGTGTGATATGTGGCAAGGGATTGTCCTTGTGGTGCTTGTTATATTTCTTTACCATACGGACAAATAAGGCGTTGTAATCAATCGCAACTTTGGGCTTGCCTTTATGATTGACAAATAAGAAATTGCTCTGTCCGTCTATCACAAATGGTTCTGCCTTTGGGCGTTTCTTCATAACCCGTTGAAATGCTTGTATCGTTTCTCTGCTTAATGGCACTTGCCTTGCTCCGCTTTTTGTCTTAGGCGTTTCAATATAGTAGCCCTGTTCCTTGCTCTTTAATAACTGGTGGTCGATAATCACAACTTCATTCTTGAAATCAATATCGGCTACTGTCAGTCCGCACAGTTCCGAGATACGAAGTCCTGTCTTTAACAGTATCAGCACATCATCATAATACTTGTGATACACATTGTCTGTCTTAATAAATGACAATAAGGCTTGTTCCTGTTCCTCTGTCAATGCGACTTTCTCTTTGGTATCATTTTCTAGGACTTCACTTAACTTAAAATCAAAAGGGTTCTTCCTTACACAATCGTCTTGTATGGCGATATAGAATGACGCTTTTAACGAGCGTTTATGGTTGTTAATGGTGTTATAGGAAAAGCCTTTATCTTTCATGCGTAACGCCCATTCCTTAGCGTCAGAGGGTTTTATCGTATCAATGCTCCTAGCACCCAACTTGTCCTCTTTCAATAACCGCATGAGTTGTTCCCGTTGTTTCTGTGTACTTTTCTTCACATTTGCTCTCTGTGCGTTCTGTTTGGCATAAAGTTGGCAAAGCGTCATTTTCTTGCCTGTGCTGTCGATACCGTCCTCAATATCCCGTCTTATCTGCTGTTCCAGTTCACGAAGTGAGGGTTTTTCCCGTTTTCCCTTTGGTGTCGGGTCTGTGGGTGTCAATCTCCAAGCATACACATATTTTGTGTTTCCAAATGCGTCTACATATTTATATAAGTATTTCCCGTCTGTTCGTTGGCTCTCTCCAGTATGCAGGATACGTCCTTTACTATCCCGTCTTTTTTCTTTCATGGTGTCTGCTCCTTTCCTTGTTGGAAAGAGCCTTGATATGACTTGTGTTCATCATAACACATACAAGGCTCATTTGCATTAGATTGCGTCCAATTTGTCAATAACCTGTTCAAACTGTCGGCGTTTAATCTGTATGCGGTTGCCATTCATAATGAGCCAGCCAGCGTCCTTGTTTTCCTCTGCCAATCGTCTTAACTTGTTTTCTCCGATACGGAAATATTTTGACGCTTCTTCAATGGTAAGGGTGTATTTTTCCCATACGGGAATATCGTTGTTATTCATCAGATACCCCCTTTCCCATGTTTCGTGTCATACTGGATATAGGGGATAAGGTCGGTGCGGTTTATCATCTGTAAATGTGCGGTTAGTTTACTGGAAAGGGAATTACTGTATCTTGCCTTATCAAGCATAGTTCCCACTTTTTCCAGTCCACCTAATGCGTCATGTTCTTCCAAGAAGTAAAAACTTTTGACAGCGGAAATCACGCCACCCTCTGTGAGCCATTGCTGTGTTTCTTCAAGAGAATTATGTAGTTTCGGTACTTGCAGTTTTAAGACTTCCACAGCCCCTAAAAAGCGTTCCCAAAACCGACACGTTTTCCATCTGCTCTTATTACTTTCATTTCTGTTTGGCACGACAAAGCGTAGGTTGTTTGCCAATAGCCCGAAAGCCAGTTCCCCAAGTTCCAGCGGTCTGTCTTTGAATGTCATGGCAAAAGCATGAGCCTTATCATCTCGCAGTTGCATTTCTGTCCGTTTCCAACTGCCGACTTCATCAAGTGTCTTATTATGTTTTGAACAGACTTCCTTATCTTTATCATAAAAGCGGTAGGACAATCCTGATTTACCAGCACCGATATAAACGGTCTTTGCGGTGTCGAAATCATCAAACTTGCTTTCGTCAAAGTGGTAGCCCTCACTATTAGAAATAAATTCCTCTTTTTCGCATTTCTTCTTTATCTGCTCTATGGTAAAGAATGGCTTTTCGTTCTTATCATCAATGGCAATATCAAGTCTTGTGAAATGGAAATTATCCAGTCCGTATCTTCGCTCACAACGTCGGAACATATCTCCAAAGGTATAATTCCTACTATCAAGAATACGGAAAATATCATCACAACCTCTGCCAGTCATAACAAGATAACAGCCTAGCCCCTGTGGGTTGTCCTCTGTCTTTCTTGCGTCCCCCGATACATAAATATCTCCAATCTGCCAGCGTGCTTGATAAGTCTTGAATTTTATCGTTGCTGGATAAACATTGAAAATGTCAGTCGGTAAACCTAAAATGTGCATGATTACATCTTCAGCGGTTGCAGTATCAAATACAATGCTGATGTAATCAATCTTAACGGATAAATTTTTGTGTGTAGTTATAGTGCATTTCTCCTTTCGTATGCCCCGTTTTTTTGCGGGGTAAAAATCGTGTTTTGTCCTTTATTTATCACAGTTTCTAGGTACTATGACATGTATGCGCAGGGCGGTGTTACATATACGCCCTGTACGGAACGCCTGCGGCGTTCCCTTTTCTTCCTGCACCAGCCCCGTTCTTAACGCTCACGAGCCTTTGGGAGGCTCGTGGCTAAACGGGGCAGGCACAGGAAGAAACACCGTTTTCGGTCGGATAGTCCATGCCTATTCATGCTATCAAAGCGAAAATAACTCTTTTCTATGCCTACTCAAGCGTGTGATTGACCTCATTGTGCTTAATCACTATATCCTCCATGATAATAACGCCGTTAGAATTACTTGTCAAGAACTTTTTCTTGACTTTTTCGGCTATAATAAGTATGATAGGCTTATAAAGGAACGAAAAAGCCGGGAAAGGAAAAGATATAAGAAGTTATGGAGCATGACACAAAGAAAATAAATTTTTTAGGGGAGAACATACAGACCATAAGAAAACACAGGAAAATGAAACAGCAGGAGCTTGCGGACGCCATCGGTATCAATATGCAGAGCCTTTCTAAGATTGAACGAGGGGTAAACTATCCCACCTTTGACACGCTGGAAAAGATAATGGACGTACTGGAAGTAACACCGAATGAATTGTTGTCGGGAGAATGGAAGTTTGTCCAACAGGCGGAAAAAGAGGTATGCAAGTTTTTACGGACGGAAGAACGCCTAAATGCAGAACTGAAACACGGACACTATGATAACTTCTTTGACAGCGAGGAAGAATGGCTGGAATATGAGTTGGAAAAGTTACGGGAATACATTACAGACTATATCAACGGGAAAAGCATTGAAGCGTCCGACCTTTACCCAATCAAAGAATTTATCCAGCATTTGAAGTTTCAAAAATTACTAGACCGCTATGATGATTTATACAGTATGGATATGTTTGGGGAAAGCATAGAGGGACATAAATATAGGACACCTTATCAAGTCGTGAAAATGATAAATCCGAACTCAAAAGAGGATATGGAACTGTTACGGGAAGTATTAAGGAATAACCATTTTGATGATGAGGACGAGTAATCTTTTTCCTCTTGCGAGAAGATACAGCAAACAAAAAGCCCGATCAAGAGTGCAAAGCACCACCAATGGTGGCAAGGCTCTTGACAGGGCTTTTTCTTTTCTGTTGTGGGTACTCAAGAGGAAAAAAGGAAAAGTGTGATGTCTCAATTTTTTTATCTTGCACGCATAAAAAGATTGAAAGAGGTGTTTGTTTCCAGTATAATGTTTTTTGTATAGAAGCAAGGATTGAATTTTTTTGAAAGAAAGGGTTGACAGTCATGTTCACACATTGTTACGCTTGCGACAGACAGACAGACAGACAGACAGACAAGTAAATTCTGCCCTTTTTTCAATTCTATCAATAATAAACAGAACGCACAGATTATCCAGTTATAAGGGGGAGTTTGTGCGTTTTTCTATGCAAAGAATTTATGAAAAATAAGGAGTGAACAAACTATGAAGAAAAAACAAGTCCTTGCAGTAAGTTCCGCATTGATGATTGGAACAACAACTGCACTTACAGGGCTTCCTACTCCTGTCATGGCACAGGAAAACACAGAAGTTGTGCAGGAAGCCGTTGTAGAAGAAAACAAGACAGAGCAAGTTCCTGTGGAACAGAAAACAGAAAACGCAGAAGTACAAGAGAATATAACAGACAAGGAACAGGAAGAAACTGCTGAAAATGCAGAAACTTTAAAAGAAGAAAGTGCAAAACAGGAAACACCTGCAACACCAGAAAAAGAAGTGGTTACCGAAGATAAGACCGTTGAAGCAAGCAAAAATACAGAAGTAAAAGCTGGAAGCATTGCTATTGATGAAACACATTTTCCAGACAAAGTATTTAGAGAACAAATCATTGCAGAATTTGATAAAGACGGCGATAGTGTGTTATCTGTTGATGAAATATCAAAAGCCCAATTCTTAAACTTACATGGTATGAAAACGATATCTTCATTAGAGGGTATTCAATATCTAACAAATTTGCAGTCTTTAGATGTTTCTACGACTTCTGTTTCAGACTTAAGTCCGGTTAAAAACTCATCTTTAAAAAGATTAGATTGTCGTTCTTCAAAAGTAGGAAGCGTTGATTTAACACGTTATCCGAATTTGGAAGCTTTCGTTTGCGATAATACATCAATTAACAGTCTTGATGTATCTAAGAATGAAAAATTGAATACGTTATTTGCAGATAGTACCTCTATTTCCAATTTAGATGTAACAAACAATCCTAACTTAGAACAACTATCTTGTAGCAATACAGGATTAATGGAACTTGATGTCACACATAATCCGCAATTAGTCACTTTAGATATAGGAGATACAAAAGTAAAAACACTTGATATAAGTAAGAACCCTAATTTGAAACAACTATCATGTTATATGACAAATATAGCTGAATTAGATGTAACAAAAAACACAAAACTGACACGCCTTTTTTGTCATGATACAACTATTAAAAAATTAGATTTAAGCAATAATTTAGAACTTGAAATGCTACGTTGCGGTGAAATTTTTGAACAAGGGATAAGAGGTCTTGATATAAGTAAAAACACAAAAATTAAAAAATTAATTTGCGATGATTTATACTGGTTAAATGTCGGAGAGAATAAAGTTCTTGAAAATAATCATGCTTTTGTAGGCAACGGTTATATTGATATCAAAGGAAATAAAATCGACTTAAAAAAAGATGTTGAACAAGGAATAGATATTTCAAAAGTAAAAGTTACTGCAAATGGAACTTTAGACAAAGATACGGGGATTATAACGGTAGATGATGTAAAAAAACCAGTTACTTATGAGTATGATTGCGGTACTTATAAAGACGGAAACGTCGTTTTAAAAGTGGAATTATCGTTAAACTCACAAGGAGAAGACAATACAGCACCAACTATTTCTGCAAATGATGTTACATTGAATGTAGGCGATACTTTCGACCCATTGGCAAATGTAACAGCAACAGATAAAGAGGACGGAACTATCACTTTGACAAAAGATAATATTGTTGCAAATGATGTAGATACTTCTAAGGCTGGCACTTATCATGTAACTTTCCGTGTAGTAGATAAAAATGGTGCAATTACTGAAAAAACAATTACAGTTACCGTAAAAGAAAAAGCAACAAATAAACCTGTAAGTCCACAACAGCCACAGAAACCGAGCAAGCCAACTACTCCAACAAAGCCTAGCGGACAAAAGAACCCTGTAAAAACAGGTGATATGACAAACGTAGGATTGTTTACTTCTATGTTTGCTGGTTCAACCGGTGTATTAGCTGTTTTATTCGGTAAAAAACGTAAAAGAAATAAGAACAATTAACAAAATGTATAATAACAATCAATAGCGACTAATGATTTTCATGTAAAAGGACACCAAACTATACGGTGTCCTTTTCAAATTCTTACGTCATATCAAGGCTCATTCAATCGTGGTAAATTCGTGGTAAAATGAGTGCTTTCCTATATTTCAAAATGCTTGAAAGTATAGTGTTTATGCGGATAATCAAAAATCAGATATAAGAGAATGTGAAACTTTTTCTGTAAATAATGTTTTAGAAGGTCTTCTATGGTAAAATATTTTATCATAAGGAGGCCTTTTATTATGGCAAGAGAAAAGAAACCTGTACACAAAGTACAAATGACAGAAGGAAAACGTAACATCATTCACCAGCTCTTGAAAGAATACGATATCCAATCAGCAGAAGATATCCAGGATGCGCTGAAAGATCTTCTTGGTGGAACCATCAAAGAGATGATGGAAGCGGAAATGGATGACCACTTGGGATATGAAAAATCACAACGTTCTGATAGCGGTGATTATCGCAATGGTTATAAGCGAAAAAGAGTGAATAGTCGTTATGGTTCTATGGAGATTGAAGTTCCACAAGACAGAAAATCAACTTTTGAACCTCAAGTAGTAAAGAAACGTCAGAAAGACATTTCAGATATCGATCAGAAGATTATTTCTATGTATGCAAAAGGTATGACAACCCGGCAGATTTCAGAAACAATCGAAGATATTTATGGTTTTGAAACATCCGAAGGTTTTATATCAGATGTTACAGACAAGATTCTCCCACAAATTGAAGACTGGCAGAATCGGCCATTAGATGAAGTTTATCCAATCCTGTATATTGATGCGATTCACTATTCCGTCCGTGATAATGGAGTGATCCGGAAGCTTGCTGCGTATGTCATTCTTGGGATTAATGCGGAAGGTAAGAAAGAAGTGCTTACTATCAGTATTGGAGAAAATGAAAGTTCCAAGTATTGGCTCTCCGTCTTAAACGAATTAAAAAATCGTGGTGTAAAAGATATCCTGATCATTTGTGCAGATGGACTCACAGGTATCAAAGAAGCGATTGCGGCAGCATTTCCTAAGACAGAATATCAAAGATGTATCGTTCATCAAGTGCGAAATACCTTGAAATATGTTCCAGATAAAGACAGAAAAGCATTTGCCACAGATTTGAAAACGATATATCAGGCAGCGGATGAAAAGAAAGCTTTGGCAGCTTTGGATCGGGTAATGGAAAAATGGACTGCAAAATATCCGAATTCCATGAAACGCTGGAAGGATAACTGGGATGCTATTTCCCCAATCTTCAAGTTTTCAGCAGCGGTTAGAAAGGTCATTTATACAACAAATGCCATTGAATCTCTGAATTCCACTTATCGGAAGCTGAACCGTCAGAGAAGCGTCTTTCCAAGCGATACAGCCCTTTTAAAAGCCCTTTATCTGGCTACCTTTGAAGCTACAAAAAAATGGACTGCAACAATCCGGAACTGGGCTCAGGTTTATGGAGAGTTAAGTATCATGTATGAAGGTCGCTTGCCAGAGTAATAAAAAAAGCAGAAAAACAGGCGGATTACCCGCCTGCTGTTGACATGCAATTTTGTAACTGTTATATATAAAGCAAGGGCGAAAAGCTGATTTTGTTTAAGCCTATCGCCCATTCTTATCATAGAAGATCATATTTACAGACTTTTCTTCATAGTCTCGTAAATTCCGCAAGTGAGGATGGAAAGCAGGATGAACTGTACTAATCCGCCTGTTGATTTTCCGTCTCCGGCACAAGCAGTATTAACATCGCGGGCAACTGTGTATATAAAGTAATAACTGTAAATTCCGCATGTAAGAATCGAAAGAACGATATAACCGAGCAGTCCGCGGTCGGTTTTCAGTGGCGTAACACCCGATCCTGAATAGTTCGGACCGGAACTTTGATAGTTGTAATTTGGTCCCTGGTTATTATAGTTTGTACCCTGGTTGTTGTAGTTTGGTCCCTGGTTATTGTAGTTTGTTCCTTGATTGTTGTAGTTTGTACCC
>OINQ01000305.1_pt1 | contig 9136 bp, 7 predicted proteins | sample 1585371 | NCBI WGS metagenome assembly OINQ01 (sample SAMN02674605, study PRJEB24791) | human gut metagenome, SKBSTL067 | isolation source: stool | host: Homo sapiens | place: USA | reverse complement strand
CCGTAGTCCATCAGGGTGCCGGTGCCCTTGCCCTTGCCGTCCAGACCGATCACGCCCTCCAGCGTATCGTAGGGGCGGCCGGTAGCAGCCAGCAGGGTATCCCCTGCCCGCAGCAGGCCGAACAGGGCCACCGCCAGCGTATGGGTGCCGCTCTGGAACTGACTGCGCACAAGGGCATCCTCCGCGCCCATCACCTCGGCAAAGATCTGCTCGAGCTTGGCGCGGCCGGTATCCCACAGGCCATAGCCGGTGGTGCCCAGCATATCGGTGGAGGACATCTGGGTATCGGCAAAGGCCTTGAGCATTTTCAGCTGGTTGTAGTCCCGGATCTCCTCCATGTGACGGAAATAGGGCTGGCAGAGCTCCATGGCTTTTTCGTCCAGCGCCAGGACTTCGGGTTTGTAATCAAAAAAATGGTTCAGCATTGACATAATCTATCCTTGATCTTTATTTTCATATCGGGCATACTCTCCCAGCTTTTCAAAGCCGAGGCGGGTATAAAAGTGCACCCGTTCCGGGGAGCAGAGGAAAAGGGGTTGAAGCCCCTGCGCCGAGAGGGTGTTGGCCAGCCGGACGATAAGCCGCCCGCCGATGCCGCGCCCCCGCAATGGCTCCGCCGTCTCGCCGCAGGCCATGTAAGCCTGCTCCGTTCCAATGGCGTAAGCGCCCACGGTGCAGGCAAGCTCCCCTTCCTGCTCCAGAGCCCAGACCACAGCCCTGCCGCGGGCGCGCTTTGAGCAGAGCTCGGAGTAAAAATCATCCCGCCGCGTGGGGCGGTCCGGAAACAGCATCTGTGCAACGGGGCCCGCCGGGGGCTCCGGGTCAAAATGCAGGGAGGCCCAGAGCGTTTCTTCCACAGCGGGTTCCGGCAGCTGCTTTCCGGGTGCCAGGCCAAAGACAAAATGGGACTTTACCCGGGCCCAGCCGGTGGGCGGCGGGCACTCGGCTTCGTCCAGGATGACCGCCTTACAGCCGCAGAAATGCAGGAAGCTGGCCAGTTCGTCCGGGTTGGCGTGGCCCGCCAGCCATGCCGTGCTGCCGCCCACATCCAGCGCCAGCGTCGGCCCGGCGAAGAAGCGGCCCGGCCGGCTTTTGCCGAAGAGCGAGAGTGCCAGCGGCATCGTCGCCCCAAGACAGAGCTTTTCCCGGCAGGCGTTGAAAAACCGCTGCCGCTGGCGGGGCGTTTTGACCTGTGCGATCACTTGAGGGCGTTGACGATCTTCTTGAACTCGCGGCCGCGCACCTCAAAGTTGGGGTAGAGGTCGAAGGAGGCGCTGGCGGGAGACAGGATGATGATATCGCCGGGCTTTGCGGCGGCACGGGCCAGCTCCACGGCGTGCTGCATATTGTCCGCGTGCTGGATGGGCAGTGCGGCCTCGTTGAAACCGGGGTCTTCCCGCAGGGCCTTTTCAATGCGGGGGCCGGTGGCACCCATCAGCACCAGATCCTTGACGTGGGCCACAATCTCGGGGGCCAGCGGCTCATAGGGGATGTGCTTATCATAGCCGCCCGCAATGAGGATGACCTTCTGGTCAAAGCTGCGCAGGCCCGCAATGGTGCGGGTGGGGCTGGTGCCGATGGAATCGTTGTAGTAGAGCACGCCGTCCAGCGTGCGCACCGGCTCAATGCGGTGCTCCACGCCGGTAAAGGTGCTGCCCACCTTCTGGATGGCCTCCACGGGCACCTCTCCCCAGACTGCGGCGGCAGCGGCCAGCAGATTCTCGATATTGTGCAGGCCCCGCAGCTTGACATCCTTCTGGGCCAGGAAGGGCGTTACCACGCCGTCCTCGGCCATGCAGAGCATGTTGTCCTCTTTGCGCAGGAAGGCACCGTTGTCGGTATCGTGCAGGCGGGTGAACCAGACCTGCCTGCCCTTGCAGTCCTTCTGCATGGAGCGGCTGATCTCGTTCTCGTAGCCCAGCACGGCACGGCAGGGCGGGTTCTGGTAGAGCAGGATGTTGCGTTTTGCGTCGATGTACTCCTGCATATCCTTATGGTGATCGAGGTGGTTGGGGGTGACGTTGGTCACCACCGCGATCTTCGGGCTCTGGTGCATGCTGATGAGCTGGAAGCTGGACAGCTCCACCACAGCCACATCCTCCGGCCGGACCTCAGGCAGCATGGGCAGCAGGGCCGCACCGATGTTGCCGCCCAGATGTACTTTGCGGCCTGCGGCCTCGTAGAACTTGGAGATGAGGGTGGTGGTGGTGGTCTTGCCGTCAGAGCCGGTCACGGCCACGATCTCGCAGGGGCAGAAATCGAAGAAGAGCTCGACCTCGCTGGTGACCATGGTGCCCGCCGCCATGGCATCCTGCAGGGGCTTTTCAAAGTAGCCCACAAAGCCGGGGGTGCGCATGATGATATCCTGGCCCTTGAAGCCGTCCAGATAGTGTTCGCCCAGGCTCAGGTCAATGCCCAGTTCCCGGATGGTAGCGGCATAATCGCCAAACTCCTCCACGCTCTTTTTCTGGTCGCACAGGGTCACATGGGCCCCCAGCTCCACAAACTCCTTGATAAGGGTCTTGTGGCTGACACCGGCACCGATGAACGCCACCTTTTTGCCCCGGATGAGTTCTGCAAGCTTCTGCTGATCTTTCTGCATAAAGAAAGAACCTCCTCTATGAAAATTCAGGCTGAAATTGATTCACTGCTCCATTTTACACCTTTTCCAGCCAATTGGCAACGCCAAACCTTGTTCTGGCCCCGGATGCACCGAAATCCTATCTGAATTCACAAAATGTCGATTGTCTTTTCCGACCGTTTCCGCTATACTTTAATCGTATCATTTTACAAGGAGCGCATTTTCTTGAAACATTCCCTGATCCGCTTTTCCGCAGTGGTTCTGACCATTGCGTTTGTTTTTGCCCTGACCGGCTGTGGTTCGGGCTCCAACAGCTTCACCTGGTTCGTGGACAGCATCCCGGCCAACCTTGACCCGCAGGTGGCCTCGGCTTCTGCGGATGTCATCGCCTGCGAGAACCTGTACAGCGGCCTTGTCCGCAAAGATCCCAGCGGCAAATATGAGCCTGCCCTCTGCGAACGGTGGGAGAAGTCCTCCGACGGCCTCACCTACACCTTCTACCTCAAGGACGGCCTGACTTACACCGCCGCCAAGGGCAACGCCACTGACTACGCCATCACCGCCGAGGATTTTGTGTTCGCTTTTCGGCGCTTGTTCCGGGCGGAGACCAACTCCCCCTACGCGGTGGAGTTTGCGGCCCTTGAAAACAGCGCCGCCGTGCTGGCCGGGCAGATGCCCGAGAGCGCGCTGGGAGTCACGGCCTCCGGGCCGCTGACGCTGGTGTTCCACCTGAGCAGTGCCGATGACAACTTCCTCGAGAAGCTCACCCTGCCCGGTGCCATGCCCTGCGATGAGGAATTTTTCAATTCCACCCGGGGCACCTACGGTCTGAATGCTTCGTCCACCCTTTCCAGCGGCAGCTTCTACATCTACAACTGGACAGCCAGCGGCCTGTTCCTGCGGCGTGCCCCCTCGGGCAGCCTCATCGACAGCCTGCGGCTGGTGCAGAACACCAACAGCGCCGGGCAGTCCGCCGCAGAGCTGATTGCCAACGAAAAGTGCTCTGCCGCCCCGGACGACACCGCCGCGCCCACCACCCTGACTTCCCTCTCCTACTCCGATACCACATGGAGCCTGCTGTTCAACTGCAGCAGCGTGTTTGCTTCCACCGAGCTGCGGCAGGCACTGGCCTCCGCCGCGCGGGGTGCAGCCGAGGTGCCGAACGGCGGGCTCTATGCCGCCGCCAACGGTCTGGTACCGGACGGCCTGACTGTGGACGGCATGAACTACCGGGATACCGCCGGGGATGTGACTCCCGCCGCGGTGGATGCCCGAGCGCTCTACCTCACGGCGCGGCAGACGCTGACCACCTCCGACTTCAACAAGGTCAGCCTGATGGTGCCTGCCGGTTCCGGCGTGACCAGCGCCGCCGAGGAGATCAATGGCGTGTGGCAAAAGGAGTTTTCCCTCTTCTTTTCCGTAGAGGAAGTGGACGAGGAGACCTTTGCGAAACGGCTGGCCGAGGGGGACTACACCATCGCCTTGGCCCCCATCAGCGCCGAGGGCGGCAGTGTGTACAACATGCTGAACCAGTTCACCGCAGCGGGCGGCGGCCTGACCGGCTATGCAGATTCCCTGTATGCCACCCAGCTGCAGGCCAGCACCCAGGCCACCGGAAGCTCCCGCTGCCTCCTGCTGGGCGATTGTGAGCGCCAGCTGCTCAACGATGCCGTGGCGGTTCCTCTGTTTGCCCAGCAGAAGCGCCTGCTGATCGCACCCGGCATCCAGAACCTCATCTTTGACCCCTTTGGCCCGGTGCTGGATCTGACCTATACCACAAAAGAATGATGTGCCACAAAAAATACCGGAGCAGCCGCCTGCCCCGGTATTTTTCTTATCCTTTTTTGATGCCGAACAGCCTGCGCAAAACGCCGCGCAGACACTTCGGGCTTTTGATAACGACCACCTGCATCGCTCTCCCGCCTTTCGTAGTGTGATACCACAATATAAGCGGCAGGACGGCAAAGTGTGCGGCTCAGGCCTTGTTCCCGGTCAGGATCGGTGTATCCGGCACCGTTTCCACGACCACCAGCGCCCCCTTGCGGGTGGAGATGGTAATGCAGTCTGAGCCTTCGGCATACTCATTGCTGACTCCCAGCGGGTAACCGGCCACCAGCACATCATCGGTGAGCTCATAGTAGGAACCGCGCTCACACACGCCCTCCGCCCTGCCCTCCATGGGGAAAGCGGAGAAATAGAAAAATTCCTCCTTCGGGTAGGCGCGGGTCTCGCCGGAGCGGACAAAGGTGACGCGGCTGCGCTCATCCTGAAGCGTTGCCCGCACCCCCCGTTCTTCCAGCCCAAGGCCGGTGGCAAGATTCGAGAGGGTATGCTCGATCCGCCTGCCGCCCAGCGCGCCCAGAAGAAGCACCTCAGTAAAGCCCTTCTCACTGGCAAGCTTGGCGGCATATTCGGTGTCGGTGTCGTCCTTGACGTGCGGCAGGACGATGATATCGTCGTTCTGCTGCACCGGACAGGGCGCGGTATCGAAGTCTCCCAGGATGATATTGGGCTTGCAGCCCAGCGGCGCGCAGTTGCGGTAGCCTGCATCACAGGCGATGATGAAGTCATCGGGGCGGAGCAGACGCTTCAGCTCCGGCGAGACCGGGCAGGCCGAGAGGATCACGCAGCGCATCACATTCCCCTCCTCTGCCAGTCCTTGACATCCTTGACTTCCTCATACATGGCACAGTAGCTGTCGTACCGGGTCTGGGAGAGCTTTCCCTCGGCCAGAGCGGCACGGATGGCACAGCCCTTTTCCGTGCGGTGGGAGCAGCCCGTGAACTGGCACTGCCCAAGGTAGGGCCCGAACTCCGGGAAGGCGTGCTCCAGATTCTCCTTGGGGATGAACCCGGCGCGGTTGGCTTCCAGGCTGGCAAAGCCGGGGGTATCCGCAATGCGGCCCCCAAAGGCCTCAAAGATGGTCACCTCGCGGGTAGTATGGCGGCCGCGCCCCAGCTTCTGGCTGATGGCGCTGGTCTCCCGCTCGGCCTGAGGCAGCAGGGTGTTCAGCAGGGTCGATTTGCCAACACCGGAGTTGCCGCAGAAGGCGCAGAGCCGCCCGCTGATCCACTGCCTGACCTCGTCCAGCCCTTCCCCGCTGTCGTAGCGGATGGCAATGAAGGGCAGAGTGGATCTTTCATAGGCGCTGCGCAGGAACTCCACCTCACCAAGGTCAGCCTTGGTGCAGACGATGACGGGCTGCACCCCCTTGTCCACGGCGATGGCCGAGAGCTTGTCCAGCACCAGTGTGCTGGGGGTGGGCTGGGTGGTGCTGGCCACAAGGAACAACACATCCAGATTGGCCACAGGCGGCCGGACAAACACGTTTTTGCGGGGTGCGATCTCGGCAATGACTGCCGCGCCGTTCTCGGTCTCCAGCGTCACTTCATCGCCCGCCACGGGGGTGATCTTCTGTTTGCGGAAGATGCCCCGGGGCTTGCACTCGATCACACCCTCTTCGGTCTTGACGTAGTAAAATCCGCCAATTCCTTTTACGATATATCCCTTCATCCGTTCCTCCCTCAGGACAGCAGCGCGCTCCACCAGTCGCCCAGGCCGGTGCCCTCACTGCTGGAAGAATCGCCGCTGCTGGAAGAGCTGCCCCCGATCAGGCCGCTCCACCAATCGCTGGAGGAGCTGCCCGGCTGTTCAGCCGGGGTCTCAGGCACCGGCTCGGGGCCTGCGCTCACGGTAATGCTGACACGGCTGTTCACCTTGACGGTAGATCCTGCCGCCGGGCTCTGGCCGATGATGGTACCTGCGGGCTGGTCGCTGTACTGCTCGGTGGTGCTGCCAAGGCCCAGCTTGTTCTGCACCAGCACGGAGCGGGCATCGTTCACGCTCTTGAGACCGGTCAGGGCAGGTACCTTGGCCGTGGTGTTGACCTGCGGGCGGCTGACATAGACCACCACTGTGGAGCCTGCAGCCACCTGACTGCCCGCAGCAGGTTCGGTGCGGATGATGGAGCCTGCGGCCACGCTGGGTTCCACCGCCTGGGTGATCAAAACAGAGACCCCCAGATCCTTGAGCTGCTGCTCACCATCTGCCTGCACATAATTGGAGACATCCGGCACGGTGACATACTGGATGCCCAGGCTGACGGTCAGGGTCACGCTCTGGCCCTCACGGACGGTACGGCCCGCCACCGGGGACTGCCGGTAGACGTAACCGGCGGCGTAATCGTTGCTGTAGGCCTGCTCCCAGTTGATGACGATCTGGCCGGATGCCACCTGCTGGGAAGCGTTGACCTCATCCTGGGTCATGCCGCTGTAATCTGCCAGCACCACATCGGCCTTTTCGCCCATCAGGGAGCTGGAATCATTCAGGATCATCCAGCACAGGGCCGCGCAGGCCAGTGCAAAGGCCACAGTGATGCCAAACAGCGCCGGCAGGAACACGGTGCGCTTTTTCTTTTTTCTGCCTTTTGCCGGGGCACTGCCGCGCTCCGGACGGGATTCTTTTCTGGGCATAGGGGGTTCCACCACCTTTTCAGGAATTTCATCGGGGAGATAGGTGTAGTTGAACACGATGGCCGGGTTCTCTACATAGGCGTTGAGGGCTTCCAGCATCTCAGCGGCGCTCTTGTAGCGGTTTTCGGGCCGCTTTGCCATGGCGCGCTCGGTGATCTCCACCAGCCCCACCGGCACCCAGGGAGCCAGTTCCCGCAGGCTCCTGGGCTGATCCGAGATCTGCTTGATGGCCACCTCCACCACGTCATCGGCATCGAAGGGCAGATGCCCCGAGAGCATCTCGTACATCATCACGCCCACCGAATAAAGGTCACTGGTGAAGTCGGTCTCATCGCCCTTGGCCTGCTCCGGGCTGATATAGTGGACGCTGCCCATGGCCTTGCCGCCCGAAAGCTGGTTCTCAGCCCGGGAGATGCGGGCAATGCCGAAATCCATCATCCGCAGCTGGCCGTTGTCCAGCAGCATGATGTTCTGGGGCTTGATGTCCCGGTGCACCACGCCGTTGCGGTGGGCATGGTCCAGCGCTTTCAGGATCTGAGAGATAAAGTGGACGGTCTCCCGGCTGGTCAGCTTGCCGCCCCGCTCGTTCAGATACTCGCGCAGGGTCATGCCGTCCACATATTCCATGACGATATACTGCAGATGGTCGCTCACCGAGACATCATACACCTTGACGATGTTGGGGTGGTTGAGCAGCGAGATGGCCTTGGACTCGTTCTTGAAGCGGCGCACAAGGTCAGGGTCGTGCATGAGCTCCTGCCGCAGCACCTTAACGGCCACGACCGTGCCCTCCGGCACCGGGCCGCCCGGCCCCACAACGGCCTTGTAGACATTGGCCATGCCGCCGGTGCCGATGAGCTCCCGCACCGTGTACAGACCGTCCAGCGTTTTGCCGATCAGGTTATCCATGGTGCACCTCCGTAGGTTCCACAGCCAGCAGCAGGGCGGTGATGTTGTCGGAGCCGCCGTTCTCGTTGGCGGCATCCACCAGCCGGTCGGGCAGGTCGTAGAACGGGCCCTGCGCCAGCAGCTGCTCCATCTGCTCCACCGGCACCATGTTGGTCAGGCCGTCCGAGCAGAGCAGCAGCAGATCCTTTGCCTGCAGCTGCACCGAAGTGACCTCCGGCTCCAGCCGGTAATCCACGCCCAGCGCCCTGGTGATGATGTTCTTCTGGGGATGATGCTCGGCCTCCTCCTCCGTGATGGTGCCGCAGTCCACCAGCTCCTGCACATAGGAGTGGTCGTGGGTGAGCTGAGTCAGTTTACCGCCCCGGCAGAGGTAGGCGCGGGAATCGCCCGCGTGGCAGAGGGTGGCTTCCCCGCCCCGCACCAGCGCGCAGACCGCCGTGGTGCCCATACCGGCCAGCGATTCCTCGTGGGCGGCTTTGTTGAACACGTAGCGGTTGGCACTGATGAGGGCCTTTTTCAAAAAAGCTCCCTCCTGCCCTGCTCCGCACTGGGCGTACTGCTCCTGAAACACCTGTTCGATGACATTGCAGGCCCCCTGTGAGGCCTCGCGGCCGCCTCTGGCACCGCCCATACCATCACACACCAGTGCCCAGACAGCACCGCCAGGCAGCTCCCCGGCACGGTAATCATCCTGATTTTCCTGCCGGACGCGGCCCACATCCGTTTTTCCTGCTAGTTTCATAGGCTTCTCCTCTTGCGATTTACGCCTTACCATTCATTTCGTCCCGGCGCAGCTGGCCGCAGGAGGCGTCGATATCGCCGCCAAGGCTCCGCCGCACGGTGGCGGTGACGCCATGGGACTGTAATCTCTTTTGAAATGCCGCTATGCGGCGGCTGGGCTTGAAGGGGCTCTCCACCACATCGTTCAGGGGGATGAGGTTCACGTGGCCCGGCATCCCGGCGATGCGCCGGGCGATGAGGTCCGCCTGCCAGTCATGGTCGTTGACGCCGTCGATCATAGCGTACTCAAAGGAGATGCGGCGGCCCGTCTTTTGGAAGTAATCGTGGCAGGCGGCGAACAGCTCCTCCACGTCATAGGCCCGGTTCACGGGCATGATGCGGGAACGAGTCTCGCTGTCCGGGGCGTGGAGGGACACCGAGAGCGTCAGCTGGA
>OINQ01000288.1_pt1 | contig 9623 bp, 7 predicted proteins | sample 1585371 | NCBI WGS metagenome assembly OINQ01 (sample SAMN02674605, study PRJEB24791) | human gut metagenome, SKBSTL067 | isolation source: stool | host: Homo sapiens | place: USA | reverse complement strand
GTAGTTGTAATCCTCGCAAAAATCCACCAGCGCGTACATCTCCTCGTTGGTCATGGGATGCTCGGCGACGATGGTGCCGTTTCGGTCCACGACACAGGCACCGTTGCAGGTGATGGCGTAGTCGAACCGGATGCCGCCCAGCTGGCCTTTCCGGTTGATGGCAGACCACGCCCGGCCGGTGCTCAGCACGAACTTTCCCCCGGAGGTCTGAAGCTTCTTCACGGCCTTGACTACCGCCGGGCGGGGCTGGCTCTCACCGAAGGGGACGAGGGTGTTGTCATAATCGCTTGCGAGGATCTTATACTGCATGGTGTTCTCCTTACTATACTTCTGTATGAGCTGAGTATATCACAAAATGGGGGATTTGTCTCAAGAATATGCCGTTAAAAGCCTCTCCCTTTGGGAGCAACAGCTCTGACCGCCGCCAGTGGCGGAAACAGGAAAGAGCTGTTGGGGCCGCGGCCAGCAAGACGCAAGTGCCTTTCAGAGCACGAAGCGGATGCTGGGTGCCGCAACCCGGGCTGTGGCAATGCGAAGCAAAGACAGAGAGGGCAAGGCTCTTTTTCACGATAAAAGAAAACATCCGCACTCCCCCGTTCAGAGAAGAAATGCGGATGCTGAAAAATAGAAAGCTCAGACGATAAATGCGACCACGATCTGGATGCCCACGCCCACAGCTGCGCCGCAGGCCCACGTCAGACCGGTGATGAAGAGGTTCTGCTTCCACGAGGGGTTCGCCCGCCACAGCACAGCGAGGCCCACGCCTGCGCCGGTGCACAGACCGGCAACGAGGCTCGAGAAGCGGAGCGCACCCTCGACATAGAGCTGGGTCAGGAGGACACTGGCGGCGCAGTTGGGCACGAGACCCACCAGCGCGGCCATCACCGGCTGGAAGAAGCCCATCCGGCCCAGCACGGCGGCAAAGACGTCCTCGCCCACGCCCTCGACGATGAGGCCAAACACAAGGCTGAACGCGAAAATAAAGACGAAGATCTCGAGAGTGTGGCGGAGCGCGGCCTTCCAGATGGGCTGGGGCTGGCCCTGCTCATCGCTGTGCTCCTCGTGGCAGTCCACCTCGTCGGCGTGGCCGGTGTAGCCGCCCCGCAGGCTGCGGGGCAGGGCCTTGCGGAGGACGAAGTCCAGCATAAAGCCCACAAAGATGGCGTAGACGACCTTAATGACCATCAGCAGAGCCAGCTTGTCCCAGTAGGCGGGCATGGACACCAGCAGAGGGATGGCCTCGTCGCTGGTAGCAAGATAGACGGCCATCAGCGTGCCCAGCGTGATGACGCGGGAGGCGTAGAAGTTGGACGCGATGGCCGAGAAGCCGCACTGGGGCACGCAGCCCAGAACAGCCCCCGGGACAGCGCCCCAGCGTCCGCCGCCGGCCAGCAGGGCCTCGATGCGCTCGCCGTGGCGGGTCTCCACATATTCAATAAAGAGATAGGCTAAAAATAGAAAGGGGAGCATCTTGGCGGTGTCCACCAGAGATTCGCCCAGAACATCCAGAAACAATTCCATTTGATACTCCAAAAACAACTATAATGTGCTTTATTGCAGTAAATTGCAATCAATTTGCATTTTCGTGCAAGGGAGATTATACACGCTTCGGATGCAAATTGCAAGAGGAATTTGCAAAAAGTTTGCATTTTTGTTTTTGGGAGAACGAAAATGCCCTCTCCGTCAAGGCCGCAGGCCTTGCCAGCTCCCCCTTCGGGAGAGGTGGCAGCGCGTTCACGCTGACAGAGAGGGCGATTCATTTCAGATCAGATCTCGGCCAAAATCGCATCACCCATGGCGGTGCAGCCCAGGCAAGTGCAGCCTTCGCTCATGTTGTCTGCCGTGCGCAGGCCCTTGTCCAGCACCTTGTTCACAGCATTCTCAATGGCATCGGCTTCCTCAGTCATGCCAAAGGAGTAGCGCAGCATCATGGCGGCAGAGAGGATGCAGGCGGTGGGGTTGACGATATCCCTGCCCGCAATGTCGGGGGCCGAGCCGTGAATGGGCTCGTACAGGCCCCGGGTGCCATCACCCAAAGAGGAGGACGGGATCATGCCGATGGAGCCGGTGATCATGGAAGCCTCATCGGAGAGGATATCGCCGAACATATTCTCGGTGACGATGACATCGAACTGCGCGGGGTTCTTTACGATCTGCATGGCACAGTTGTCCACGAACATCTCGCTGTACTCCACGTCCGGGTACTCGGCCTGCAGGCGGTGCATCACACTGCGCCACAGGCGGCTGGTATCCAGCACGTTGGCCTTATCCACACAGCAGAGCTTTTTGCGGCGTTTCTGGGCGGTCTCAAAGCCGATGCGGCCGATGCGCTCGATCTCGTGCTCAGAGTAGGGCATGGAATCGATGGCCTGCTTTTCGCCGCTGGCGAGGGTGTGGGTCTCGTGCTTGCCGAAATACACGCCGCCGATCAGCTCCCGCACGATGATGAAGTCAATGCCCTGTGCCACGATCTCAGGCTTCAGGGGGCTGGCCGGGGCCAGCTGGGGCCAGATCTTGGCGGGGCGGTTGTTGGAGTACAGGCCCATGCCCGCGCGCAGGCGCAGCAGGCCCTTTTCCGGGCGCTGCTCACCGGGCAGGCCCTCCCACTTGGGGCCGCCCACGGCACCCAGCAGGACACTGTCGGCAGCAAGGCACTTGTCCAGCTCATGCTGGGGCAGCGGGTCGCCGTACTTGTCAATGGCTTCGCCGCCCATGGCGGCATCGGTATAGTGGAAGGTGTGGCCGTACTTTTCAGCCACCTTATCAAGCACCCGGATGGTCTGTTTCACGATCTCGGGGCTGGAGCAGTCGCCCCAGATGACAGCAATGTTTTTTTCCATAGTTCTAAATTCTCCTCAACAGCTTCTTACCCAAACCCCTCAGTCGCTTGCGCGACAGCTCCCCTAGTATGGGGAGCCCTTGGCATAAAGGGGAACTCGCAGAGCTTTCCGCAACGCCAGAGCCGCCCCTACTAGGGGCGGTGGCAATGCGTCAGCATTGACGGTGGGGTTTATTTCTTGGTCAGCGACTTCATCAAGCCACCGTCGGCAATGATCTTCTGGATAAACGGCGGGAAGGGTTCCGCCTGGAAGGTCTTGCCGGTGGTCTCATCGGTGATGAGGCCGGTAGTAAAATCCACGCTGACGGTATCCCCTGCGCTGATGGCATCCACAGCCTCGGGGCACTCCATGATGGGCAGACCGATGTTGATGCTGTTGCGGTAGAAGATACGGGCAAAGCTCTTGGCAATGACCACCGAGATGCCCGCGGCCTTGATGGCCACGGGGGCGTGCTCACGGGAGGAGCCGCAGCCGAAGTTCCAGCCGCCCACCATGACATCGCCGTCCCTGACGTTCCGGACAAAGTCCTTGTCGATGTCCTCCATGCAGTGGCTGGCCAGCTCCTTGGGGTCCTGGGTGTTCAGGTGGCGGGCCGGAATGATGACATCGGTATCCACGTTATCCGGGTATTTGAAAACAGAACCTTTTGCGTTCATCGTTGTTTCTCCTTTTCGATCAGACCGTGCGGGGGTCGGTGATATAGCCAGTCAGGGCGCTGGCAGCGGCAGTGGCCGGGCTTGCCAGATAGACTTCACTCTTGACATGGCCCATGCGGCCCACAAAGTTGCGGTTGGTGGTGGAGACACAGCGCTCCCCCTCGGCCAGGATGCCCATGTAGCCGCCCAGGCAGGGGCCGCAGGTGGGGGTGGACACGATGCAGCCCGCATCAATAAAGGCTTCGGTCCAGCCGCGCAGGATGCACTCCTTATAAACCGCCATGGTGGCCGGGATGATGATGCCCCGCACGCCCTTGGCGATGTGCTTGCCCTTGAGGATGTTGTAAGCGGCCTCCATATCCTCCAGACGGCCATTGGTGCAGCTGCCGATGACCACCTGATCGATCCGGATGTCCTTTCCCTCGCTGGCAGGGTGGGTGTTCTCCGGCAAATGAGGGTAGCTGACCGTGGGCTCCAGCTTGTCCAGGTCGATCTCGATGGTCTTTTCGTATTCGGCATCCGGGTCAGCCTCGTAGTAGACCGGGGTGCGCTGGCTGCGACCGTTCAGATACGCTCTGGTGACCTCGTCCACAGGGAAGATGCCGTTCTTGGCACCGGCCTCAATGGCCATGTTGCAGACGCAGAGGCGATCCTCCATGGTCAGGGAAGCCACGCCCGGGCCGGTGAATTCCATGGACTTGTACAGTGCGCCGTCCACACCGATCATGCCGATGATGTGCAGGATCAGATCCTTGCCGGATACGCGGGGGCTGAACTTGCCCTTGAGCACAAACTTGATGGCAGAGGGCACCTTGAACCATGCCATGCCGGTGGCCATACCGGCGGCCATATCGGTGGAGCCCACACCGGTGGAGAATGCGCCCAGTGCACCGTAGGTGCAGGTGTGGCTGTCGGCACCGATGATGCAGTCACCGGCGGTCACGATGCCTTTTTCGGGCAGGAGGGCGTGCTCAACACCCATCTGACCCACATCGTAGAAGTTGAGGATATCATATTTGTTGGCAAACTCGCGGCACTGCTTGGACTGGGTTGCGCTCTTGATGTCCTTATTGGGGACGAAGTGATCCAGCACGATGGCAATGTGCTCCTTGTCGAACACGCCGTCAAAGCCTGCCTTCTCAAACTCGTTGATGGCGACCGGGGTGGTGATATCGTTGCCCAGCACGATATCGAGCTTGGCATTGATGAGCTGGCCTGCCTTGACCTCCGGCAAACCCGCATGTGCGGCCAGAATCTTCTGCGTCAGAGTCATTCCCATGGTGATACTCTCCTTTTGTCTTTTACAACTCCCCCAGTCGCTTACGCGACAGCCCCCTCTAGGAGGGGGCCTCTTTGCCTTTCCGTTACGCAACAGGCTCCCTCTTAGAGGGAGCTGTCACCGCAGGTGACTGAGGGAGTTCAATTTTTACTTACTGTTAATTGCCGAAACCAGCGCCTTGATGCCGGCAACGATGATATCGGTGTCGGTGCCGGCACCCCAGGTCATGCTGCCATCGCCCCAGGCAAGGCCCACATAGGAAGCCGCACGGGAGGTGCTGCCCTCGTCCAGGCTGTGCTCCGAGTAGCTTTCCAGATGGAAATCCATCCCGGTGGCGCTCTGGATGGCGTTGGCCACAGCATCCAGACGACCATTGCCCACCGAAGTGACCACCTTGCGCTGACCGTTCAGGTCCAGGGTGACCGTGGCGGTAATGCCGTTGACCTGTGCAAAGTGGGCCTCCACCACACGGAGGGGCTTTTCGCGGTTGAGGAAGCTCTCCTCGAAGATGCGGAGCACCTCGCCTGCACTCAGCTCCTTGTGGCTGTGGTCGGACACGCTCTTGACCTTGTAGCCCAGCACCTCGCGCATCTTGGGGGGCAGGTTATAGCCGTAGTTCTGTTCCAGCACAAAGCCGATGCCGCCCTTGCCGCTCTGGCTGTTGATGCGGATGACATCGGCATCATAGGTGCGGCCGATATCGTGGGGGTCGATGGGGATGTAGGGGCAGGTCCAGCGGTGCTCGCCCCGCTCCTTGCGGTAGGCCATGCCCTTTGCAATGGCATCCTGATGGCTGCCCGAGAAGGCTGCAAACACCAGCTGACCGGCGTAGGGGGTGCGCTCGTAGATGTGCATCCGGGTCACGCGCTCGTAGGCAGCGCAGATGGCGGGCATATCGGAAAAGTCCAGCCTGGGGTCTACGCCGTGGCTGTACAGATTCATAGCCAGAGTCACGGCATCCACGTTGCCGGTGCGCTCACCGTTGCCGAACAGGCAGCACTCCACGCGCTGGGCACCGGCCAGAACGGCCATTTCGGCGCAGGCAACACCGGTGCCGCGGTCGTTGTGGGGATGGGTAGAGATGATCACACTGTCGCGGTACTTGAGGTGCTTGTCGCAATACTCGATCTGGTTGGCGTAGACATGGGGCATACTCATTTCCACCGTGACGGGCAGGTTGATGATCATGGGGCGGTCAGGGGTGGGCTGCATGATGTCCAGCACTGCGTTGCAGACCTCCACAGCATAGTCCACCTCGGTGCCGGTAAAGCTCTCGGGGCTGTACTCAAACAGGAAGTTGCCCTCGTACTCCTGGCTCAGCTGTTTGACCAGCTTTGCGCCGTCGGTGGCGATCTTCTTGATCTCTTCCCTGCTCTTGTGGAACACCTGCTCGCGCTGGGCCACGGAGGTGGAATTATAGAAGTGGATGACTGCGCGGGGAGCACCCTTGACGGCCTCGAAGGTCTTGCGGATGATGTGGTCGCGGCACTGGGTCAGCACCTGCACGGTCACGTCCTCCGGGATCATGTTTTTCTCAATCAGGGTGCGCAGGAACTCGTACTCGGTATCGCTGGCGGCGGGGAAACCCACCTCGATCTCCTTGAAGCCGATCTTTACCAGCATCTGGAAGAACTCCAGTTTTTCCTCCAGGCTCATGGGCACGATCAGGGCCTGATTGCCGTCGCGCAGATCCACACTGCACCAGGCCGGGGCCTTTTCAATGTGATCCTTCTTCACCCAGCTGTCATAACCGGCGGGGACAGGGTAATATCCCGGTGCGTACTTGGTTGCGTCCATCATTTTGCGTGTCCTCCTAAACAAATTACACTTTTGAGGTTTCTTCCTGCCCAACTCCCCCAGTCACCTACGGTGACAGCCCCCTCTGAGATGGGGCCCTTGGCAGTACAGTAAAGTTTCCCGCTTCGCCAGAGGCTCCCTCCCCGAGGGAGCTGGCAGATCCGTAAGGATCTGACTGAAGGAGTTACATACGAAAAGGCCCTCGTCTCCAAGGCGATAAGCCTTGAGAGACGAGGGCCTGTCATTTTTCTAACAGAGCACCCGTGGTACCACTCTCTTTGCTGGAAAACCAGCCACTCACACGATCAGCTTTTGGCGGCGAATCGCTGCCCCGGTAACGGTGGGCATCCGTCAGAGCCTACTCTCCGTTCAGCTCTGCCGCTCAGGGGCCAGTAGCCGAAGCCCTCCGCACTGCCTTGCACCACCCGGCAACTCTCTGAAGCAGAAGAAGATCGTTTTTTCCCCGTCAACGCATTTGGTCTTTGTGTTTCAAAGTGAGCTTATTGTACCAAATGTCGGATTTGCTGTCAAGAAGTTTGGTTCACATCAAAAATGAAACAAATTCACATCAGGAGCGGCACAATTTTCCAAATTTTGCGCTTTCTGCATCGAATCGTAGAGCGCTGGGAAAGCGGGGGATGCCCACGCAAGTGAAATCGGGTTGCGGCTCCCAGCATTCGCATCGCTTACGCTTGCGTCTTGCTGGCCGCGGCCCCAACAACAGTTCCCTGCATCCGCCACTGGCGGCGGTCGCTGTCGTTGCAGGCCATTCCATCGCCCGCCCTATTGCCTGCGGCAACAGGGTCCCACCCCAGCGGACACTTGCTTAGGGCATTCCCCCGCTTCCCTCCCGCCAGGCTTCGGGGTTTGTTAAGAATCTGGGAAGTTTTTGGAAACAAGCCCTCGAAAAGCTTTTTTGTTAATTTTCGTTGTGTTAAGATAAGCTTATCGAAAGAATAAGGCCCCTGACCGATTTGTCAAAGGCTCTCCCTTTGGGAGAGCTGGCTGCGAAGCAGACTGAGAGGGCGAGGCCGTTTACCGAGGAGGAAATCCTATGAAAGAAGTCAAGACACCGCGCAAGCCGTTGGCGATCTATTACGCCCTCGTGCTGCTGATGCTGCTGCTCCTCAACCTTGTGCTGCTGCCGTGGATGGAGGAGCGCCAGATCAAAGAGGTGGACTACGGCACCTTTATGACCATGACTGAGGAGAAGAACATCGGCCGTGTGGACATTGAATCCAACCAGATCATCTTTACCGATAAGGACGAGACGCAGGTCTACAGGACCGGCCTGATGAACGACACCGGCCTGACCGAGCGGCTGTACGATGCCGGAGCCACCTTCTCCAGCGAGATCGTGGAACAGTCCTCGCCGGTGCTGAGCTTTTTGATCTGGTTCGTCCTGCCCATCATCCTGTTCTCGGCCATCGGCAACCAGATGAACAAAAAGCTGATGGAAAAGGCCGGCGGCGGCCCGGGCTCCATGATGTTTGGCGGCATGGGCAAATCCAACGCCAAGGTCTATGTGCAGTCCACGGCAGGCATCCGCTTTGCGGATGTGGCCGGTGAAGACGAGGCCAAGGAAAACTTACAGGAAGTTGTCAACTATCTGCACGACCCCAGCAAGTATGAGAGCATTGGTGCCAAGATGCCCAAGGGCATCCTGCTGGTGGGCCCTCCGGGCACCGGCAAGACCATGCTGGCCAAGGCTGTGGCCGGTGAGTCCAACGTGCCCTTCTTCTCCATCTCCGGCTCCGAGTTCGTGGAGATGTTCGTGGGCATGGGTGCCTCCAAGGTGCGCGACCTGTTCAAGCAGGCCAAGGAGAAAGCGCCCTGCATCGTGTTTATCGACGAGATCGATGCCATTGGCCAAAAGCGCAGCGGCGGCCAATACGGCGGCAACGATGAGCGCGAGCAGACCCTGAACCAGCTGCTGACCGAAATGGACGGCTTTGAGGGCAACACCGGTGTCATCATTCTGGCCGCCACCAACCGCCCCGAATCCCTTGACCCGGCCCTGACCCGCCCCGGCCGCTTTGACCGCCGGGTGCCCGTGGAGCTGCCCGACCTCAAGGGCCGCGAGGAGATCCTGAGGGTCCACGCTAAGAAGGTCGCGCTGGCCCCGGGCATCGACTTTACCACCGTGGCCCGGATGGCCTCCGGCGCGTCCGGTGCCGAGCTGGCCAACATCGTCAACGAGGCCGCGCTGCGGGCCGTCCGCGCGGGCCGCAAGAGCGTGACCCAATCCGACCTGGAGGAGAGCATTGAGGTGGTCATTGCAGGCTACCAGAAGAAAAACTCCATCCTGACCGACCACGAAAAGTGCATCGTAGCCTACCATGAGATCGGTCACGCTCTGGTCGCCGCCAAGCAGACCCACTCCGCCCCCGTGCAGAAGATCACCATCATCCCCCGCACCTCGGGTGCTCTGGGTTACACCATGCAGGTGGACGAGGGCAACCACTACCTGATGAACAAGGAGGAGCTGGAAAACAAGATCGCCACCCTCACCGGCGGACGTGCCGCCGAGGAAGTGGTGTTCCACTCCATCACCACCGGTGCTTCCAATGATATCGAGCAGGCCACCAAGCTGGCCCGCGCCATGCTGACCCGCTACGGCATGAGCGATGAGTTTGACATGGTGGCACTGGAGACCGTCAACAACCAGTATCTGGGCGGCGACACTTCCCTTGCCTGCTCTGCCCAGACCCAGTGCGAGATCGACCAGAAGGTGGTGGAGCTGGTCAAGGCCCAGCACGCCAAGGCTGTGCAGATCCTGACCGACAACCGCGCAAAGCTGGATGAGCTGGCCCAGTATCTGTACCAGAAAGAGACCATCACCGGCGATGAGTTCATGGAGATCCTGAACCGGGAAGGTTAAACCCCACCGTCAATGCTTCGCATTGCCACCGCCCCTAGTAGAGGCGGCTCTGGCGCTACGTAGAGCCCTGCGAGTTCCCCTTTATGCCAAGGGCCCCACTATTAGGGGCAACAGTAACAACCGCCGCCAGTGGCGGATAAAGGGCGTTGCTGTTGGGGCCGCGGCCAGCA
>OINQ01000282.1_pt1 | contig 9820 bp, 9 predicted proteins | sample 1585371 | NCBI WGS metagenome assembly OINQ01 (sample SAMN02674605, study PRJEB24791) | human gut metagenome, SKBSTL067 | isolation source: stool | host: Homo sapiens | place: USA | reverse complement strand
GTCCGGCTCCAAAACAATGAAAACGTTGTTGCAAAATGGTGTCAATTTTAATAATGCTATCCACATACTGATGTAAAGCATATAGCTCTTTTTGCAAACAAATACTATCCTTTTGGTCTTCTGTCCCTTTCTTAGAAGAGCCGGAATGACAAGAACAAAATATCATTAATGATACGAGTAATAAATATTTCATAGTTATTATTATTTGAGTTTAAAAGTAACCGGAACTGTATATTTCACCTTTACGGCTTTCCCTTTCAGTGTGCCGGGCTTCCATTGAGGAAGCATTTTTATGATACGCAGGCCTCTTTATCCAAAGAAGGCTCAACACTTCTCACTATATTTTTATAATGTAGCCGTCTTCATCTACGATGAATTGAACAATAACCCTTCCTTGTTTCCTTCTATTTGGGCTTTGGTTGGATATTGCATATTATCGTTGATGAATTGTAACAATTTATCCATGCCACCAGGAAATTCGGGCATTTGGTCGATTACATTATAGATTGGTTGCTCAACAATTTCTTCTTCCGGTGCCAATAAAGTATCTTTTAATTGATAATTGGAGTGTCCTGTGAAAAGTTCTGGCATATTATCTAACAACTGAAATTCAGTCATCAAAGTATATTCTTTGCCATATTCTTACTTCATAAAAGAAACGATAACGACCGGGCGTATGTTGAAACAGTTCTGCGTTAATATACTCCTTGCTTCCATTCCATACGATAATTTCTTCCATAAATACAATGAGTTGCATTGGAACATCCCTCCATATTCCTTTTTCATCTTCATAGGTGTAACTATAGCTCCCTCCTACACTAATATGCGTACTGCTATTATTGTGCAATACGAAAGTCACCTGCTTTTATTCGGTAGAATAAACAGGAAATTCGGGGTTTAAAGAAAGTCCCAGCGTATCATTTATTCCGACTGTGTTATTTATGGGAGCCTGGGAGGCTTCTTGTTTGGACTTATTTGTACAGCTAATAACAAATGTGCAAAACACCAATATATATAACAAAATATTCATATAATATTTGTTTAGATATGTATGTATTCATCAGCTTTGACAAACTGAAACATAGGATAGTCACAAAAATATTTTTTGAATAACTGAATCTTTTCCTTTGTGCATTCGTATAATCTAATGATAATTTTATTGTCAGGAATGGATAGATAGAAAGATTGCCAGCCAACTGTTTTATCTCTTGTTTCTTTTTTTGAAGTTGAAAAAAATAACTTCTCTAACAAGCTGCTAACAGTTAACAATTCTCTATAAGAGAAATTGCATTTGTCTAAATTTATTCTTTGACAAGAATGCACTATAATATTGTCAAGTTCTATGTAAGGTACTTTTTGTGCTATTAAGAGTGTTATACTGTCATTTTTGATATATGCACCACCATAAAAAGAGGGGTATTTCTTGTTTTTAGCATTTATTGATATGCGATACAATGTATTGGCTAATGAAATACTTAAGGGGTTATTTTCGTCAATTTGTCCATGTGAATGAACAAAAGCGATTGAATCTTTATTTAGTATTTGGGAATTGCTTGTAATCGGGAGAAAAGCTATTATTCCAATAAGATACAAAGTTAATGTCTTCATAATGAATAAAAAAATAGTGGCATAAGCCAATTATGCCACTATTTGCTTTGATTAGTATAAATATATTCCAAATTCATTATTTACGTATTTTGCCATAACAAAATACCCCATAGCATACTGTGTGCTTGAAAGGGCGTTACCTCCACCACTATGCACACCTGCAATGGAATTTTTATCATCTTCCATATATACGACACCACCACTATCACCTTTTTGACAAGGATATGTTGCTTCTACCAAATGAATAATTTTGTAGCTGTCTATTTCTACTCCTGCTGCATTTTTTATTTTGTATTTGCCCGATATATCAACTCTCTGTACTAAACCTCTTTGAAAACCACTTTTAAACCCTTCCATGTAAACGTAAGTTTTGACTCCTGGAGTTGCTACCGTCTGTGTTGATAGTTCCGTAAAAGTGATATTGGTTATGTTAGAAGGTGAATGTGGATTAATAGCCTCACACCAGGCTGCATCAATTGTTCCGTTTGAGTATTTGGAATTTCTACATACGGCAACGGGGATCGTTCCTATTTTAACAGTATCCCCCACAGACACAAAATGTCCTGCTGTAACAAAACCGTATTTTCCACCAGATTTCATTGCGCGATAAGCTACAGAAGCGGCATGTCCGTTACTTCTAATCTCTGCGGCAGGATTAATATCCATAGTGATTTCAATTTCGCCATGTGCTTTTGCAAACGATATCATGGGAGAATCTAAAATATTATTTTTAAAAAGTTCGATATTGTCATCCGAGCAATTTAATAAATTAACTTCAACGGTATTAGTTACATCATTGATTCCAAAACAGACTAATGTAATACGATTACATATTTCATCATTTGTATCATTCAGCCAAAAATTTTGTATTCGTCTATACACATCCTTTAATTCATTGTATGAATATGTGCATGGCTGAATTAAAAAATTATTTGTGCCAATTCTGTGGACTAAATCTTGTCGTACTGTTTCACTATCTTCTTTCGACAATATAACAATATTTCTATTGTCATCAATAAAGCAACCACCATAATAATAGGGATATGTTTCATAAACCGTTCCCCTTGTTACCGATAAAGATTCAAATGAACTATTTAAGTTCGTTGTGTACTTCGAAATGGATTTTTCATCCAATTTCTTTTCAGTGTTTTCAATTGTACTATCATTGTCGAACACTTCATCCGAGCAAGCTGTTATAGTACCAATAACCGCTAATGCAATGGTGTAATAAAATAACTTTTTCATGGTCTTATATTTTAAGTTACTGTTCCAAATGTAAACAATTTCTTGGAAAGGTACAAGGAAAAAAGCAAAAATATTAGTGATTACATTCTCAATCCCCTTTTGGGTGTATTTTCCTCTTTTTGGGTGTGGATTACCCCCAGTTTTTCTTTAATTTCCTGAAACTTCATTTTGAACCATTCGAGTATGGGTATGCCGTCAATGCACAGCCGGAATTTTCCCTTCTCCTGCGGGTTCCTCTCCACGGTTGCCGTTGAGTGCTCCGTTCTGAACTTCTCCTTGTGCTCCTTCGAATAGAGCCTGCCCTTGAACTCTACGGACTGCAGGCTGACAATCCGCCTTGTCAGTTCCTCGGTGAACCCCACTTCCCGGCATTGTTCGGCTATGGGCAGCAGTTCCTTCACGATAGGGAAATAGGTGTCTATCTGTTCCAGTCTGTTGTCGTATTCCCTGATTTTTTGCTGGTAGCTCCGGTCTATCTTGTTTATCTCGCTGTTGTGGCGGTTCTCCATTTTTATCTGCTCCCTCTGTTCGGCTTGTACCTGCTTTTGCAGATCCACAATGTCCCGCCTCAAATTTTCGTTCTCCGCTTCCAGCCTCTTGACCTTGCTGCCGCCCAAAAGAGAACTCACCCCGTCCGCTATGGCTGTGGTTGCGTTCACCGCCGCACCCTTCATCTTCTGCACGTTGATTTCTCCCTTGACCTTTTTCAGCTTCTTCTGCGCTTCCTCTTCCAGCCCCAGCAGGTTTTCGATGTTCTCCTGCAGGCTGTTCTGCCGTTCTACCAGTTCCTTGTAATATTGCGAGGTCGGTATGTGCTTTGCCAGCGAACCGTCTATTCCTCTTTGCAAGCCGTATTTGCCCATGGCTTGGGCGTAGGTGTCCTGATAGTGTTTCAGCTTGTGCCTTGCCATGACGTCATCAGCGCACAGCCTCACATCCTGCGTGTTCTTCTTTCTGTACTTCCTCTTCCCGTTCTGTTCGTCTTGTCTGGCTTTCCTGCGCTCCCCGGTCACTATCGGTACGATAGTGGCGTGTATGTGCGGCGTCTTCTCGTCCATGTGCAGGACTGCCGACACGAGGTTCCGCTCCCCGTATGTTTCCCGGAGCCATTGCAGGTTGTCGCTGCACCAGCCGTCAAGTCGCCCGTCCGCTTCCATTTGTTTCATGTCCTCGTTGCTTCCGGTGAGCAGAACCCGGATTGCCCTTACCTGGTTGGTACCTATCTTGCGTTTGATACCTGCCGTCTCTATCCGGTGCGCTATCGCCTGTGTACGGTTCCTCACCCCTTCGGGAAACTGCACCAGTTCCCGGTTCAGGTGCGTTCGTGTTCTGTCCGCATTCTTCGGGTGTACGGTGCGCTCTATGTGCGTGGACATTGCGCCGTCCGCACCTTTTGCCTTTTCCAAATGCAAAACTGCATATCCCATAACTGTAATACATTTTTCGGTTAATACTTCCCCTGCCTTGCTTCCATGCCGCATGGCTCACGGGGTTTCCAAAGGGGCAGCGCCCCTATGGCTCATTGGGGCTTTTTTAGCAATGCTTGCATTGCGTGAAGAAAAAGCCCTAATGAGCTATGGCTTTTTTAAAAGCCTTCCGTTGGCATGTGCGGTTACATCCTGATGCCTTTGCCTTTCCTCTCCGGTTTCCCTGCCTGCCGTTGCCTTTTCTCCGGTTCCGGCTTCTCCTGCCACCGTTCCGCTTGTCCTGACCGTTTGCCACAAAGGAAGTCGTTCAGGTCGTTGTAGCCTCCGTATATGTGCGATGCGTCCCGTATGCGCATCCCGTATTCCTCCCGCAGCTCCTGAACGGCTTCCGTTCCCGCCTTGTCGTTGTCAAGGAAACAATGGATGTGTTCGTAATCGCCCAGTGGGTGGATTGCTTTGGAGAGGCTGGCAGTCGAGTTCAGCACGATGTAGTCCTGCCCGTCAAGTTCGGGGCGTTCGGGACACCTTTCCAGCCGAAGGGTGAGGAAGGAGAGGTAGTCCATGAAGCCCTCGAAGAGGTAGCAGGTCTCCTTCGTCTGTTCCTGCCGTATGTGGGTGATGTCCTTCGGTGCGATGCACCCCTTGAAGAATTTGTTGCGTATCTCGTAGCCTCCCGAACGGTTGGGAAAACCGACGGCAAAGTAGGGCTTGCCGTCGGTTTGATAGCGCACCTCGCAACATTCTCTTCTTGCCAGTTCCGTATTTATCCCCCTCTGCCGCAGATAGGAGAATAGGGCGGGGGAAGAAAGCGGCACCGCCTCCAACTGTCGGAAGCTCGGTTTGGAGAAAGGTTGCCCGCCAAAAGAGAAGGAGACCGGGCGCACGCTTGGTGCCTGCTCCGCTATCCTTTCCAAGAGGTAGGGCAGGCTGTCGGATGCGTAGAGCTCCTGTGCCAGTGCGATGATGTTCCCGCCCCTGCCCGCGCCAAAGTCATACCATAGGTTGCGTTCGGTGTTCACCTTGAAGGACGGTTCGCCCTCGTCCCTGAAAGGTGACTTGTACCATAGGCTATTGCCCTGCCGTCTTACCGGGCTGTAGCCAAGACTGTGCAGATATTCCTCTATGCGTATCCGCTTCACTTCATTCGTATTCATGTGGGTTTCTGTTTAAGTGGATATTGTTTTTGGTTTTCGCCCGTGCCTTTTGCATGCTGCGGGCTGCATCCGCTTTACTTTATTTCGCTATATATATGCACCCTGACCAAAGTAAAGTGGTTTCCGGGCTGTCATGCCCGTGCTGTTTTTCCTGTCAGGCGGTGTGAACATCTTTTTTTGTTTTCGCCCGTACCTCTCTATATGTTACGGGTTATATCCACTTTACTTTATTTCCGTATATATATGGTACGTGATTAAAGTAAAGTGGTTTCTATGCCATACCGCTAATAGTGGAAATCGGGCTTGAAGGTGTATTTCCTGCCGTTCTCCTGCACTATCATCCGTTTGTTCTTCAATAGGGTAATGAGGTCTGTCACCCTGTTTCCGCCAAGTATGACGCCCACAGAGGCGTAGGCATCCCTCAATACTCCCGCAAGTTCCTTGTAGCCGTATTCGTCTTTCAGGGTGAATGCGGCTTCCAGTGCGATGCGGTGCTGCTGCTCGCTGATGTCCTTGTTGGGGTCGAATTTCCCCCTTCCTTTGCCCGGCTCCTTCTCCTTGAACCGGTAGCCGTCCAGCAGTTCGGGCAGTGCCTCCCCATTGATACGGAATGCGAACGGCTCGAAGTCCACCGCCCTGATGTGTGCGGCTTTGACCTTGCTTATGTCGGGGTTATTCTCGTCCTTCTCCACTTGCAGCACGGTTTCCGCCTTGTTGCTTAGCTCGGTTCCGATGTGACCCCTTGCGTTCTCGTCCCCCTTGTTCTGGTGCAGGACAGTATGGATGTGGATGCCCCTTTCCCCCGTCCATGTCATCAGATAGGAGATTACCGTTGTGGACTCACCGGGGTTGTTGATGTCGTGCACCATGTCCCGTATTCCGTCAATGACTACCAGCCCGATATTCTCGGTGCGGTAGATTGCCTCCCTCACGATTGCTATGCGCTCTTCGGGCGTGTACTTCCTTAGGACGAGGAATTCAAGGTCTTCATGGTTTCTGTCTGCTGGCAGTCCCGCCATGCGCAATATCCGTTTTGCCACCTTTGCGCAGTGGTAGGTGCTTTGCTCGGTGTCCACATAGAGTATTTTCCGCTTGTTTTCGGGCAGTTCAGCCGTGTAGCTTAGTACCGTCCCGTTTTTCAGTGCAGCCGCCACGATTGCGGAGACGTTGAACGTCTTCTTGCTCTTGGCTTTTCCGATTGACGCGCTGAAATTCCCCAGTGTGCCGATGACGGAGCCCTGCACTTTCAGGATTTCGGGTGCCTTCTCGTATTCGTCCGAAAGGTCGAGCCGTGAGGCTTGCCATAGGATTACCGCCTCTTCGGGCGTGATGTTTCTTTCCTTGTTGTCCATACCGCACCTCCCTATCTGCGTCCCCCGCTTTTGCGTCCTGCCAGTTCCAGTGCCATGTCCGCATCGACGATGATTTTGCGTCCTATCTGCGTAATGGCTCTGTCTATCCTCCCGCTTTTCTTGATGCGGTTTGCTGTGGGTATGCTGCACCCGAACAGCCGGGCTATGCCGCCTATCCCGTACACGTATTTCTTGTCCTTGTCGGCTGCCGGCTGGGCTGGCTTCGTTTCGCTCCCCTGCAAGGCATGGCGGTTCAGGAATATGAACTCTTCGCCCGTCATCTGCCATACGGGCTTTGATAAAAGGTCTCTAATTTCCATATCAGAATGAATTAACGTTTGTACTGCAAGCCCTGCGCATGGGCTTTTTACCTCGTTCGAACAGTGCAAAGTTACTTCCGGGTACGGGTGGTAAGGATGTGGATAGCGTGATTGTGGTTTCACGCTATCTCACTAAATATCAGAAGATAATAAAGGGTGGTGGAAATTATTTTGAGTGGTAAAAGTGGTCGTGTCGTGGAGTGTCGGGACATATCACCGACTATCGGAATATTGACCGCATTTCCTTGGCGAATTCCTGATTGCTGTCACTGGCTAAATCGGTACGGGGAACGGGTGCCTTGTATTTGGACTTGTAGTATGCATCGTCTATTCCCAGCAGGTTCATGATGTCCCCTTTCCATTTCTCTCTGTCCGGCTTGGGCAGCGTTTCACCCATAAGGAAAATGAGATAGCATACACGGGCTTTCTCCCTCGGTCTTATTTTCAGCCTGCCTTCGCACGGTTGCAGGTTCATGCTGGCGTAGAAGTCCAGTTCTGAAACGGCTTCGAACTGCTCACCGTTGCATCTTTCGTAAACGGCTGACAAGAGTTTCATGGGGAAGTAGGCGGGTTGGCTTGTCGGTGTGGTGGCTGCTTCCTTTTCTTCTCCCTCCTTTTTCTTTGGGTCGGTCAGGTATTTTTCAAGGATTGCCAATAGTGAGCCACCCAGCCTGCAAATGTCCCCGCAACGGTTTTTCAGGCATTGCAGGGCTTCCCGCTTTGCCTGCCCCTTCTGCCTGTACAGTTCATCCAGTTTGGCTTTCTCCTTGTCGTATTCCCGTTTGCACCGTTCGTACCTTCTTTCCAGCAGTTCCTCTTCCTGACGGTCGTGTTCTCTGAAGCCTACCGCTTCCAAAGAGCCGTTGGCTTCCATGAGTTCCCGGTAATATCCGTTTGTGACTTTCATCTGTCTGTCGATGTCCCAGTCAAAACGGCTTTCATGCCGTCGGCAGACGTATTCGGTATCGAGACGGTCGAAAAACTCCCTGCAGGCGTTGTAAGTCGAGATATTGCTCTCAATCTCACGTTTCAGGCTGTTCAGCAATATGGAGAAGTGTGCGGCGTCCATTTCAAGCATGAGGCTGATGAGGGCGGTTTCAAATGTCTGCGTGTCCCCGTACTGTTCGTAGAAATCGGAAATGAATTGCTGCTTCTCAAAAGAGAAACTGCCGCCGGACATTATTTCGGTATATATTTTGTTGAGTTTCCCGTAACGGGGTATCATTGATGTTATTCTTTCTTCCATAGTGTGATAGTTACAGTTGGTTGAATTTGCTCATGGCGTTCGCCTTCACGTCATCGGCTATGTCTATGTAGGGCTTCATCGCCTTGTAGTCGCTGTGCCCCGTCCATTTCATCACCACTTGTGCGGGGATGCCCAATGCCAAAGCGTTACAGATGAATGTCCGTCTTCCGGCATGGGTGCCCAGCAAGGCGTATTTGGGTGTAATGGTGTCTATACGCTCGCTGCCTTTGTAGTAGGTCTCGCTTACCGGCTCGCTGATTTCCGCAAGTTCCCCCAGTTCTTTTAGGTAGTTGTTCATCTTTTGGTTGCTGATGACCGGGAGCGCCTTGTGTCCTTCAAACTCCACGTCCTTGTATTTGTCAAGTATCGCCCTGCTGTGGTTGTTCAGTTCGATGACAAGGCGGTCGGCAGTCTTTACGGTGGTGATTTCTATATACCCGTCCCGAATGTCGCTCCGTTTGAGGTTGTACACGTCCGAATAGCGCAGCCCGCTGAAACAGCAGAACAGAAAGACGTCCCTTACCCGTTCGAGATACTGCTTGGTCGGGGGTATCTTGTAGTTCTTCAATTTGTTCAGTTCTTCCCATGTGAGGAATATGACCTTCTTTTGGACGCTTTTCAGCTTCGGGTTGAAGCTCTCGTAGGCGCTGTTCATGCAGTACCCCTTTTTGGTGCACCACCGCAGGAACCATTTCAGATAGGCTATCTGCTTCATGGTGGACGTGTTGCGCAAGCCTTCCACGTCCTTGAGGAAATTCACGTAGCTTGTCAGCTTGGGTTCGTCCAGTGCCTCGAAGGTCAGCTCCTTGTCGAACTTCTCAAGGTGTTTCCTTACTGCGGCGAACTTCTCATAGGTGGCGTCAGACCAGCCGTTCTGTGTCCCGCACTCCTTGATGAACTCCCCGAACACCTCCATAGGTGCGAACGTCAGGGGCTTCTGCTGTTCCTCCTCCCTTTTTTCGCTGTGCAGGCTGTTGAAAGCCTCCTTCACTTGTGCGGTGGTAGGCATGGTTCCCTGAACCTCGAACTCCTTGAAGATGTTCTGTATCTCTGTGTAGTAGCGCAGCAGGTCGGTGTTGATTTCGGATGCGCTTTGTTTCAGCTTGTTGGTGCAGCCCGGCTTTACACGCTGCTTGTCGGTGTCCCATTTGGCTGCATCGATGCGGTAGCCCGTTGTAAACTCGATGCGCTGGCTGGCAAATATCACGCGCATACGGATAGGCACATTCTCCACGATTGGTACGCCGTTCTTCTTCCGGCTTTCCAAAGAAAAGATGATGTTTCTCTTGATATTCATATTCGGGTATAATTAAATTAGCACCCAAATATACACCCAATTATTGAGATAGCAAAAGATTTTAAGTGATATTTTATAATACTATACCATTGTAATAAGCTGTTTATTAGTAGATAGTTACGATTTTGTGATATTCTACAAATTTGTAGGTTAAAGTACCGTACGCACCGC
>OINQ01000271.1_pt1 | contig 10264 bp, 5 predicted proteins | sample 1585371 | NCBI WGS metagenome assembly OINQ01 (sample SAMN02674605, study PRJEB24791) | human gut metagenome, SKBSTL067 | isolation source: stool | host: Homo sapiens | place: USA | reverse complement strand
TGTGAGCTATCTGCTGACCACCAAGCTGTTCTGCGGCAAGTGCGGTGCGCTGATGTTCGGCGAAAGCGGAACCAGTGCCACCGGACGCACCTACTATTATTATAAATGCGCCAACGTCAAACGGCGCAAGGGCTGCAACAAAAAGACCGTGCAGAAGGACTGGCTGGAAGATCTGGTTGTTCGGGAGACCATGAAGCTGATTCAGGACGATGCGGTGATCGACAAGATCGTTCAACTGGTCATGGATGTCCAGAATCAGGAAAACACCACGATTCCGCTGCTGGAAAAGCAACTGCGAGAGGTTAACAAAAAGCTGGACAACCTGATGAAGGCGATCGAGGACGGCTTGTACACCCGGACAACGAAAGAGCGTCTGGAAGCGCTGGAAGCCCAGAAAGATGAACTGACTGCAAAAATCGCAGATGAAAAATTGAAGAAGCCCAGCTTCAATGAGGATTTCATCCGATTCTGGCTGATGAAATTTAGAAAGTTCGATATTTCGCAGAAAAAACAGCGGAAAGCGCTGATTGAAATTTTTATAAATGCCATTTTCCTGTACGATGACCGGATGCTAATCACGTTCAACTACAAGGATGGCACCCAAACCGTCCGATTTGAGGACGCTTTGACGGCTGATGGGGTAGAAGGAAAAAGTTCGGATTTGTCCAGCTCTGCTGGACCATAAATCCAACGATTTCACGTTAGAAATCGTTGGATTTTTTTGTTTATAGGCTGGCCTCATTTGGTTTTGACCACAATTTTGACCACAATGCCAAAGATTTTATCTGGTCTAATTTGACATAGCAACGCTACTTATATAGAGAAAAGCACTACTTATAAATAGTGGTGTCAGGAATTGAGATTTCGTGATACCAAAAAAGACACCCTCGCTTTTGATAGGAATCTCATGCAGGGATGTCCTTATCTCAACGCGAAGGTGTCTTAATAACGAGGGTCAGATGCCACGGAACGTAAAGGTGAACTCCACAGGCTTGGTCACATCAGGAATATACTCCGGGTGGACATTGGCACCCCAGCTGTCATCGCCACCAACGCCCATCTGCTCGCCGATGGCACGAATCACCGTGTAATGGACCGGGGGCAGCTCGTAAGGATGCTTGGCACTCTCCATTTCATGGGGAGTGTAGGGCAGCGCAGAGAAGAACATGGGCTTTGCGGCATCTGCGGTAAACAGCAGCCCGCGACCCTTGCGGTCCACTACCTTTGCCCAGCGCACAGCGGTCTTTGCACCGCACTCCTGCGGCACAAGGTACTGCGCCATGTTGTCTGCGACCTTGTTCTGGTAAATGCTCAGCTTGGCACCATGCTGACGATCCCAGTAGGTCTCCGCAGGGCCGTTTCCGTACCACTCCACCGTGTCGTAGTCAGCGTCGATCTTGAACAGTACGCCGAACTCCGGCATTGCTGCAAGTCCTTCCACCGGGTCATAGTGCAGGGTGGTCTGGATGCGGCCATCACCGAACACACGGTACTGCAGGCTGCACTCTGCTGCGGGGCTGGTCTGGAGGTTATAGAGATAGGTCACGACCACGCTGTCGGCTTCCACCTCGCAGGTGGGGTTCTGGAGGATGGTGCCGCCATGAACAGACGGGATCTCCTTGCCGATGCCCTTGGCGGTAGCGTACAGGCTTGCCAGCTTCCACTGACCGCGAACGCCGCCCATGTTGTTGCCGCAGTCGTTGTCGGTGGGAGCGCGCCAGAAGTTGGGACGGGGAATCTCCTGAATCATCTCCTTGCCGGCATAGCGGTAGGAAGTCAGACCGCCGTTCAGATCGGAGAACAAAACATCGAAATTCTCGCCCCGGACACCGATGTTGTGTGTACCGTGCGTAACGGTAAACGGCGTGACCTTCTTGCTGGGAATGGAACGAACCACAGCGATCACACCCTGTCCAAAGGCGACTTCATGACCTTTCTTTGCCCAGCTGGTGTCCTCCTTCAAACGGAAGCTGATGGTCACTGCATATTCACCGGGGAGCGCAGGAACCATAAACGGCAGCGGGAAGCTGGAACGCTCTTCGGGAGCAACATCAATATTGGTCAGCTCCTGTTGCTGATACAACTTTCCATCACGATGCAGCAGTGCAACGCAGTCGAAAGCACCCGTAGAGGTGAACAGGTTCTTATTCCAGACTTCGAAGCCAGAGTTGTCGATGGAAACGGCGATGTTCTGATAGCAGAACTTGACCTCCTGCATCTTGGGAGAAGGAGCACGATCACCACCGTAGGCAATGCCGTTTCCGCTGAAATTATAGTCGGTAGGACGCTCACCGAAGTCGCCGCCGTAGGCTTGGAACCACTTGCCGTAGCGGTCTTTTTTCCAGATGGACTGGTCGATGTAATCCCAGATAAAGCCGCCCTGATAGCCGCAGTCCTTCTGGTCGGCAAGCTCCGTGTACTTGTGCAAAGCACCGTTGGAGTTGCCCATAGCATGAGAATATTCGCACTCGATATAAGGCCGCTTATCGCCCTGTGCCAGATACTCTTTAATGTCCTTGACCGTGCTGTACATATGGCTCTCGATATCGGTGGTTTCGAGGAAGCGGGGATCATTGACCACACCTTCGTAATGCACCAGACGGGTGTCATCAAAGCGGCGGACCATCTCTGCCATCTGGAGCAGGGTCTCACCACCAAACGATTCGTTGCCCAGAGACCAGATCAGAACAGCAGGATGGTTTTTGTCACGCTGGTAAGTGGAATTCATGCGGTCAAACAAGACAGCTTTCCACTCCGGCTTATCATTGGGCAAAACGCCCTCGATGCCGCGAATGCCCGCCTGATGGATGTCCCATGTGCCATGGGATTCCAGATTGTTCTCTGCGATCAGATACAGACCATACTCGTCGCACAGGTCGTACAGTGCATCCTGATTCTGGTAATGGCTGGTACGGATGGCATTGATGTTGTTCTGCTTCATGGTGATGATATCCCGAAGCAGTTCCTCATGGGTGTGTACGCCCACAGCACGACCCGTAATGGAGCTGAACTCATGACGGTTGGCACCCTTGAACACGATGCGCTTGCCGTTGAGCAGCATCCGATTGTTCTTCAACTCGAACTTGCGGAAACCGACTTTCTGCCCAGTCACCTCTACCAGATGGCCTGCATCGTCCAGCAGCTCGATTTCCAGTTCATACAGAGCCGGGTCCTCTGCACTCCACAGGTGGGGGTTCTCCACCGCATGGCTGAACAACGCAGAGCCGCCGTTCAGTGCGATTTTTTCGGAGAACACTTCCAGTTCACTGCGGCGCAGGGTCAGACGGGCTGCGCCCTTACCCTCCACCTGCAATGCAACTTCCAGCGTGGAATGAGTAAAATCATCCCCGGCAAACAGCGTTTTGACGGATACATCTTCCAGATGCACGGTGGGGATGGCGTACAGCCACACGCTGCGGAAGATGCCGGAGAAGCGGAAGAAGTCCTGATCTTCGCACCAGCTGGAGGAAGTCCACTTGAACACCTGCACAGCAAGTTTGTTCACGCCCGGCTGGAGATCGGGAGTCAGATCGAATGCGTGTGCGGAGAAGCTGTCCTCGGTGTAACCCACATAAGACCCGTTCAGCCAAAGAGCCATGCCGCTTTCCACACCCTCGAACTCGATGTGGACGGGCTTGCCCTGCATGGATTCCGGCAGCTCGAAGTATTTTACATAGCTTGCCACCGGATTGAACCGCTGCGGGATCTCGCCCAGCTGTACTTCTTCACGGCCATCCCACGGATACTGAATATTCGCGTACTGGGGAATGTCGTAGCCCTCCATCTGGATGTGTGCCGGAACATGAATGTCATCCCAGCCGCTGCAATCGTAATCTGTCTTTTCAAAGCCGGGGATGGCACTGGTGTAGTTCTTTGCGTAGGCGAATTTCCAGATACCGTCCAGCTTCATCGCCAAAGAAGAGGAGCCTGTCCGATATTCTTCGCGGGAAGCGTAAGTACGGAAACTTGCATGAGCATTCAGCACGTTTTCCTTGAAAAAGGTGGGGTCTTTTACTTTTGCAAAATCAAATGCAGCCATAGTATTTCCTCATTTACCTTTTATAATTTTATAATATTTCTCCAGCCTCCCCGGAGGAATCGCTGGATTCCTCCGGGGAACAGCAGATGAAGGAGAAATGATAATGGCTTGTTATCAGACTGCTGCACGCAGTTTTTCATTTGCTTCTTCGACCTTCATACGAGAGAGAATGAAGGTGATGATGGCATCCAGAGCAAACGGAATCACCAGATACATGATCTTCAGCATATTGATGCAGGAATCCGGCTGAACGGTCAGAGCGCTGTCAAAATGGCTTGCTGCCAGCAGCCAGCCGGTGATGGCAGTACCCAGACCGCCGCCCAGCTTCACACCGAGAGAAGTGCAGGAGTACATCGTGCCATCCACGCGCTTATGCTTCGTCAGCCAAGTATATTCAGAGCAAGCAGCAATCGCAGCGTTCATATCGCCCTGCCAAGGACCCTGACCAAGAGCTGCGATTGCAGTAAAGAGCAGCATCAAGGTCACATTGCCGCTGCCCATGTAACCAGCTACAGCAACCAGTGCACGAGAAATCGTTGCCAGAGTATAGCTCATTACATTCAGCTTATACATTCCATTCCACTTTGCAACCAAGGTCGGGGTGAACACCAGTGCGATGATCAGAGGAATGTTGATTGCCCAAGAGAATACACCGAACAGATTCTGGTTGCCAAGGATGTAGGTTGCATAGTAGGTGCCCATGCTGATCATGGCACCGTAGATCTGCTGCAAAATGTAGGTGACGCAAATCATCATATAAAATTTGTTACCAGCAAGCAGCTTTGCAGCCTGAACCAGATTGTACTTTTCGTCCTGCTCGATTTCCTTTTTGTTGGTGGTATCCACCAATTCGCCTTCCGGCAGTTCCTTCACGGAGAAAACGGAGAGGGTGTTGACAAGCAGACCGATGATGGCGTAAATGATTGCAACGGTGCGCCAACCGGCAGCACCACCGCCCAATGCCGTAACAGCACCCAGCGTGATGGACTGGATGAGCAGGCTGGTGGCAAAGGCGAACATGAAACGCCAAGAACCCATCTCGACCTGTTCGGCACTGTTCTTCGTGACGAGAGCAGTCAGTGCAGAGTAAGCAATGTTGTTGGCAGTGTAGAATACAGCGTTCAGCAGAGTATATGCGATCAGGAACCATGCGTACTGTGCAAACTGTCCCAGATTGGTCGGGATGGCGAAAATTGCCACCAGCGTAATGGCACAGCCAATGTAGCCGTACAGCATCCAAGGGCGGGCTTTGCCCATCTTAGAATGCGTTTTGTCAATCAAAGAACCAAAGAAAATGTCCGTCACACCGTCCAGCAGTTTGGAAACTGCAATCAGAGTGCCGACAATACCGGGGTTCAGGCCAACGGTGTTGGTCAGATAGATCATGACGAAGGAGGACAGGAATGCATACACCACGTTGCCTGCAATATCGCCTGAACCATAGCCGACTTTATTATACCACTTTAGATAACGTTTCCCAGTCATTGTGCTTTCTCCCATCTTGCATGTTTTGTGTGGGCGCGACCAATCTGCTGCGCACTTCAGACTGGAATTCTCATTACGCAAGTTGCCCAAATCTCTTGCGTTTCGTCTGAAAATATTATAGAATCTAATGGAACGAAAAGATATAGACAAGATGGAACAAAATATGCACAAAATCAAAGAGTTTGTAATTTTTTGATAGAACATTTCCCAAATCACTGTAAAATCTCTGAAGATGAGGAGGACGCAGGGATGTATTTCAACTCAGGATATTTGAACAACTCCCGTTTGGATTTCAAAGACTACTCAAAGCCGCTGGTCGTAGGCAGCTGCGGCACTTATCGCTTGAAAAAACGCCCTAAGCTACCTACTTTTTGGGCAAAGGGTCGCAGAGACTATCAAATCCTCTATGTGGCATCTGGTAAAGCACACTTCTGGTTCGATGGTGTTGAGGAAGTGGTGACTTCTGGACACATGGTGCTTTATCAGCCGAAAGAAATCCAGAAGTATGTCTACTATGTAGAAGATCATCCAGAGGTGTTCTGGATTCACTTTACAGGATATGATGTCAAAAACATCCTGAACTATCACGGAATACCCTTGGACAAGCACGTTTTTTACAGCGGCACACTGCCGGATTACAAAATGCTGTTCCGAAAGATCATCCGGGAACTGCAACAATGTGAATATGGCTATGAAGACTATATTGCTTCTCTCTTCAACATCATTCTGCTTTTAGTAAGCAGGCAACAGCAGGAAAGCGAGAAAACAACTACAAGCATCCCCGAAGAAATCGAAGCCGCCGTTGCCTACTTTAACGAGAATTATAATACAAAGGTCAGTGTGGACGATTACGCAGAATCGCTGCATATCAGTACGAACTGGTTTATCCGTAATTTTAAGCAGTACATGAAAATAAGCCCTGCACAATACATCCTGTCCCTTCGGATGGTAAATGCACAAAGCTTATTGGAGAACACCGAATACAATATTGGAGAAATTGCAGAGATCGTAGGGTATGATAACCCACTCTATTTTAGCCGGGTATTCAAGAAAGAGTATGGTGTCAGTCCGGCACAGTACCGAAAGAATCTGGAAGAATCTACTGAAAAATGAGAAAGATTCCTGAATGGTTCAATCCGCTGCGCCTGCCAATTTCAAAAATTTCTTGTCCGACTGGATGCTCTGGGTCACAAACTTCCCATCCCGGAACAATGCGTATGTTGTGACCGGTGCGGGTACATTTTGTGCCGTCTCTTTCTCTGTGATGTGGATGGTTTTGAACGGGATTCCATGTTCCTTTGCAGCCTCCTGCACCTTTGGCACCCAATAATAGGTGTAAGGGCACTGGTCGGTATAGTAAAGGACAAAACCGTCCTCCTCCACCTTGGGATGTTTGGCGCAGACCTTGAATTTTGGCGGCTGGGCACTCTCTGCAAGGGGCAGGTACATGAGGTTGATGCCACAATCGGAGATGTCCGAAACCTTGAAGCCCTTATGGGTCAAAAACTTGGGGTCAGCGAGAAACTCCCGTTTGCGCCCCTCTGCACACAGAATGCAAACACCGTTTTTGCCCTGCGCCTTGGCATCCCGAAGGCATTCTTCCAGCAGTTCGCTGGAATAGCCGTGCCCCTTCATGGAGCCGGAGACCCACAGGCAGTTGATATAAAGCCAGCCTGCCGCATCAATGGGCACCCATGCGTTTTCTGCCGGGATGTACTCGATAAAGCATTTGCCGCGCTCTGCACTGCGGTAAAAAACAAGCCCCTCCTCAAAGCGCTGCTTGAGCCATTCCTTCTTGGCAAGGCTCTGTTTGCCGGACATGGCACAACAGATGTGTTCCTTGTCGATGTTTTCTTTGATAACTCTGATATAATCCATCGAAGTGCTCTCCCCTCTCTTTATGCCTTCTCCGACACAGTGACCTTTTTATTTTTGGCTACAGCTTACCGCATCCGTCCATCGCCGCCCTTGCGTACCCAGACGGCCACCGGCTCCATGATGCCGCCGCAGTCGGAGGCGCGGTCGCCGGGTTCTTCATCCACATGAAGGCTGGACAGGCTCACAAAATCTTATGCAGCTCCTGCACAAGGTCGCCGATCACAATGGGCTTGGACAAAAAGCCGTTCATGCCGCTCTCCAATGCGTTGCGGCGGTCCTCGTCAAACGCATTGGCCGTCATGGCGAGGATCGGGACCTTTGCCCGGGCCGGGTCATCCAGTGCGCGGATCGTCCGGGTTGCGGTATAGCCATCCATCACCGGCATCTGCACGTCCATTAGGATCAGATCATAGCTGCCCGGCGCAGCAGCGCTGACCTTTTCCACCGCCACTGCGCCGTTTTCAGCTGTATCGACCCGGAAGCCGTACTCCCGCAGGATCTCCTGCGCGATCTCACGGTTCAGCTCATTGTCCTCCACCAGCAGGATGTGCTTGCCCTTGAAATCCGCATTCTCTTCGGGCAGGAGTTCCTGCTCTGCATCCGTCTGCTTCTGGCCGAGGGCGCTCATCAGGGTCTCCCGCAGGTCGGACATGAACATGGGCTTGGAGCAGAAGGCGGTCACACCGGCCGCCTTTGCCTCCACCTCAATGTCCGACCAGTCGTAGGCGGTCAGGATGATGATAGGCGTATCGTCGTTCAGGCTGCGGATTTGGCGGGTGACTTCGATGCCGTTCATGTCCGGCAGCCGCCAGTCGATGATATAGGCATGGTAGGCGTCGCTCATCTCGATGGACTGCCGTGCACGCAGCACTGCCTCCTTGCCGGAGAGCGTCCACTCCGCGCGCATCCCCACCTTGACCAGCATCTTCGTCACGCTGTCGCAGGTGTTGAAGTCGTCGTCCACCACCAGTGCCTTCAGGCCCTCCAGCTCAGTGATCTTTTCCACCGGACGGTGCTCCGCCTGCGGGCGCAGCGGCACACGGATGATAAACTCGGTACCCTTGCCCTGCTCCGTCTGGACTTCGATGGTGCCGCCCATCATATCCACGATGTTTTTGGTGATGGCCATGCCAAGTCCGGTGCCCTGTATCCGGCTTACTGTGGAGGTGCGCTCCCGCTCAAACGGCTCGAAGATCTTCTGGGCAAACTCCGGACTCATGCCGATGCCGTTGTCCTTGATGCGAAATTCGTACTGCCCGCAGCCGCGCACCTTTCCGGCAAACTGCCGGATGCGTACCGAGACCGTGCCGCCCGCCGGGGTAAACTTGATGGCGTTGGACAGCAGGTTCAACAGGACCTGATTCAGCCGGGTCTTGTCGCAATAGACATCCTCGTCGGTCACATCTATGGCATCCATGTAGAGTTCCAGCTGCTTGGCGTAGATCTGCCCGCTGACGATGGTTTTCAGGTCGTGCAGCACATCGGACAGGTTGACCTCCACCTCTTCCAGATGGAGCTTTCCGCTTTCGATGCGGCTCATGTCCAGCACGTCGTTGATGAGGGAGAGCAGGTGCTTGCTGGAGGCAAGGGTCTTGGCGAGATAATCCTTCACCCGCTCCTTGTCGTCAATGTTGCTGACCGCCAGCGTGGTAAAGCCGATGATGGCGTTCATGGGGGTGCGGATGTCGTGGGACATATTGGAAAGGAAGGTGCTCTTGGCGCGATTGGCGGTCTCGGCGGCAGCCACTGCATCTGAAAGCGCCTGATTCACCTGCTTGTCGGCTGTGCGGTCGGACATGACGAGGATGTATTTGGCTCTGCCCTCCACCTCGCTGCCCATGGCGATGATGTGGAACCAGCGCTGCTCCCCGGTCTGCTGATGCAGATACTCAAAATCCCATTCGCGCTGTCCTCCGCTGCGAAGCCCATCCAGACAGTTTTTGTCGTTTTTCGGGGCGTTTTTCGGGTGCAGCTTATCCAGAACATGGATATTCTGCCGGACTTCCCCTTCCGACACGCCCAGCAGACGCTCAATGTTCGGGCTGACGTAATCCGTCTGGGAGGTTTTTGCGTCCAGCATCAGAAAAACATCGTCCACGTTCAGCGAGAGCTTCTGGAACAGCTCGTCCCGGTACAGGATCTCGGTGTTCTTCCGGCGCAGCGTATCGTGGCTCTTGCGCAGGAGGAGCAGGATGACCGTCACTGCAAGGCAGAGGGCGATGCCTGTCACGATCTGCACCGTCCGGAACCAGAGCTTGTCCAGATTGGCATTGACGACCTTGACCGGGACAAGGCCCAGCATCGTCCAGCTCTGGACGGCTGTGCCCTCGTAGACCAGATAATAACTGGTGTCACCCAGCTTTACCTTCATGTTTCCGCTGCTGCCCTGCTCAAACGCATCCGAGAGGGCAAGGATCTGCTCCTCCGAAAGGTCGGAGTGGTCGCGCAACACCGCGATAAAGTTGTAGACCGATTCTGTGGCGTTTGCAGAATTGTCGATGACCACCCGCCCGTCCGAGTAGACCACATAGTTGCTGGCGCTCCCCTGAAAAGCAGAATTGTCCAGCGCTTTCAGCACAGCATCGTTATAGTACGCGATGGCGATGGCATCGTAGTCGAAGTTCCGGTAGCTGCCCTGTATTTTGGGACAGATGAACACGAGCATCTGGGGTTTGCCGGGCAGTACCGCATTCATGACGATATCCTCGCCATCGGAGAGCTTTTCGTCCAGATTGGTCTGCAGGCCAAGATAGCCGGTCTCCCCGGTCACGGTCATGTAGTTGCCGTCATAGGTAAGAAAGTAAAAATCGACAAATCCGGTTGCCTGCTGCGCATCCTCGATATAGGCCTGAATCTCGTCCT
>OINQ01000242.1_pt1 | contig 11598 bp, 9 predicted proteins | sample 1585371 | NCBI WGS metagenome assembly OINQ01 (sample SAMN02674605, study PRJEB24791) | human gut metagenome, SKBSTL067 | isolation source: stool | host: Homo sapiens | place: USA | reverse complement strand
GGTAGCCTGCGGGTAGGAGCAGCAGTACAGCACCGAGCCGATACCGGCCAGCGCGGAGCCCACCGCAAAGGTAAAGGAGATGGTGCTGTTGACATTGATGCCCATCAGGCGGGCAGCGTCCATATCCTCAGAGACAGCGCGCATGGCCTTGCCCAGCTTGGTTTTCTGCACCAGAAAGGTCAGCACCAGCATGGACAGCACGGTGACCACCAGTGTGATCACGGAGGTCAGGCCCAGGGGCACACTGCCGATCATAAAGGTCTTGTTGCCGTAGTAGGAAGGGATGACCTTTGCGCCGGAACCCATCACCAGCTCAGCGGTGTACTCCAGGAAGAAGGAGACACCAATGGCCGTGATCAGCAGGGAGATGCGGGGCGCGTTGCGCAACGGGGTGTAGGCGACCTTTTCGATCACCACACCCAGCAGAGTGCAGGTAATAATGGTGGCGCACACGGCCGTCACCGGGCCAAGGCCCAGCTGGTTCATAACGAACCAGGACATGTATGCACCCACCATGATGACATCGCCGTGGGCAAAGTTCAGCAGCAGGATGATGCCGTACACCATGCTGTAACCCAGTGCGATCAGTGCATAGATGCTGCCAAGGGACAAGCCGTTGATCAGCTGACTAAAGAACACTGTCATTGGATGGACACTTCCTTTCTTTCTACCAAAAAAGCGGAGACAACCTGTTCCGGCGGTCTCCGCAAGGGTACATCATTCTCTGGTTCCGGCATTCAGGCCGCACACCGGTGCGCGGCGCAGAAACGGGATCAGAACATTTCCTTCAGTTCGGGCTTGCCGTCCACATAGGTCAGGATTGCAGTCTTCTTGACGGGATCGTGGTGCTCATCAAAGGTAAAGGTGCCGGTGATGCCCTCAATGGTGCCGGAGGCAATGGCATCGTTGACAGCCTGCTTGTACTCATCGGTACCGGCCTCCAGGCCGGCATCCTCAGCAGCCTGCACGCCGTAAACCACGGTCTTGGCGGCATCGTAGCCCAGAGGAGCAAAGCCGTTGGGGTAATCCTCGCCATACTCGGCCTTATAGGCATCCTCGAACTCGGGGCTGGAGCCCTTTGCGTAGTTTGCGCAGAAGTAGCTGTCCTTCAGCTGATCGGCAGTGGCATAGCCCTCCAGGCCATCCCAGCCGTCGCCGCCCAGGAAGGGAACATTCAGGCCGACGCTCTCAGCCTGAGACAGGATCTGGCCCACTTCCTCGTAGTAGTTGGGGCAGAACACGGTCTCGGGGCCCTTGCCCAGGATGCTGGTCAGCTGGGTCTTGAAGTCCACGTCGCCCTCGGAGTAGCTCTCCTGATCGACAATGGTGCCGCCCAGGCTCTCGAACTCGTTGACAAAGTTCTCAGCCAGACCCTCGTTGTAGTCAGCGCCCTTCTTGAAGATGACAGCTGCCTTGGTGTAGCCCAGCTTCTGGTAAGCGTAATCAGCCATCTTGATGCCCTGGAACGGGTCGGTGAAGGTAGCACGGAAGACGTTCTCATAGACGGTGTCGGTCTCGGCATCGTAGGTGACAGCCTCAGCGGTCGCAGAAGCAGTGACCATGGGCATATTGTAATCCTGACTCTCGGCCACGACAGCCAGAGTCGGGGTGGTGGTGACGTCGCCCACCAGAGCGGTGATGCCCTGATCGCACATCTTGGTGAAGCAGGTGACAGCCTGCGTAGCATCGCCCTGCTCGTCCATCGTGATGATCTCAAGCTGCTTGCCGTTGACGCCGCCCTTTTCGTTGACCTGCTTCAGGTACAGGGTAGCGCCGTTGACGACGGCCTGACCGTAGACAGAGACATCGCCGGTCAGAGGTCCGATGACGCCGACCTTGATGGTGTCGCCGGAAGCGGCAGTGGAAGCAGCGGTGGAGGTGGAAGCAGCGGTGCTGGAAGAGCCGCCGCAGGCGGTCAGAACGCCGGCAGCAGTCACAACACCGGCAGCAGCCAGAAAGCTACGACGAGAGATCATGTTTTTCATAAGTCTATATCCTCCTGATATTTGGAAGCATTCGTGTTTTTGGCGGCTTTCCTGCCCGGCCTGCTGCCGGTATCCGGAAAAGCCGCTAAGGAAGCAAAGTTTCCTTCCCTCAAAGCGGCTCTGCTATCTTGAGTCTTATTATAAGCACTCCGGTGCAAGTCTGCAATTCACAAATCGTCCATAGTTTCCGAGGGCTTTCCGGCAAAACTTGCTATTTTTCACAAAATCCCCGGTTGCTTTTTGGTTACTTTTTCAAATTGTTCACCTGAGAAAAACAGAACATGAAATCGATTCACAAGTAACAAAAAGATGACACAACTTTCCTGCATTGAAGTTTGTTTTGACTAACATTATCGTTTTCTCTTGCATCCCGGGCCGAATCATGGTAGGATAATGTCGGTTAGTTAGCGTATACTATCCAAATGAGAAGAGCGCATCCATTCCTATTATATATGGAGGTACAGAGTATGAACTATCTTGAGATCGTAGACGTTCTGGGCCGTGAGATCCTAGACTCCCGCGGCAACCCCACTGTAGAGGCCGAGATCACGCTGGCCGACGGCACGGTAGCCCGGGGCTGCGCCCCTTCCGGTGCATCCACCGGCGAGTTCGAGGCGCTGGAGCTGCGCGACGGCGACAAGGGCCGCTATCTGGGCAAGGGCGTCACCAAGGCCGTGGAGAACATCAACACCGTCATCGCTGATGCCGTCATCGGCATGGATGCCTCCGACACCTATGCCATCGACAAGGCCATGATCGACGCCGACGGCACCAAGGACAAATCCAAGCTGGGCGCCAACGCCATTCTGGCCGTCTCCATCGCCGCCTGCCGCGCTGCGGCCGCTTCGCTGGATATGCCCCTCTACCGCTTCCTCGGCGGCGTGAACGGCAACCGTCTGCCTGTCCCCATGATGAACATTCTGAACGGCGGCGCACACGCCACCAACACCGTGGACACGCAGGAGTTCATGATCATGCCCGTGGGTGCCCCCTCCTTTAAGGAGGGCCTGCGCTGGTGCGCTGAGGTCTTCCACGCTCTGGCCTCCATCCTGAAGACCAAGGGTCTGGCCACCTCCGTCGGCGACGAGGGCGGCTTCGCCCCCGACCTGTCCAGCGACGAGGAGACCATCGAGACCATTCTGGCCGCCATCGAAAAGGCCGGCTATGTTCCCGGCAAGGACTTCATGCTGGCCATGGACGCTGCTTCCTCCGAGTGGAAAAGCCCCAAGGGCAAGGGCTTCTACAAGCTGCCCAAGGCGGGCACCGAGTTCACCTCCAGCGAACTGATCGCCCACTGGAAGAAGCTGGTGGAAAAGTACCCCATCATCTCCATCGAGGACGGTCTGGACGAAGAGGACTGGGAGGGCTGGCAGGAGATGACCCGCGAACTGGGCGATAAGGTCCAGCTGGTGGGCGACGACCTGTTCGTCACCAACACCGAGCGTCTGGCCAAGGGCATCTCTCTGGGCGCGGGCAACGCCATCCTCATCAAGCTGAACCAGATCGGCTCTGTGTCCGAGACCCTTGAGGCCATCAAGATGGCCCACAAGGCAGGCTACACCGCCATCAGCTCCCACCGCTCCGGCGAGACCGAGGACACCACCATCGCCGATCTGGCCGTGGCCCTGAACACCTGCCAGATCAAGACCGGCGCACCCAGCCGCACCGAGCGTGTGGCAAAGTACAACCAGCTGCTGCGCATCGAGGAGCAGCTGGGCGACAGCGCCGTTTACCCCGGCATGGCGGCTTTCAATGTGAAGCGCTGACCTGAGATCATCGAAAAGGGCGTCAGCCCGGCGCTGCCGGGCTGACGCCCTTTTTTCTCTTTTCTATGCCGTTTTGTATAAAGTATACAAGAAAAAACTCCAAAAGTCGTCGAATCGACTATTGCCAATTCGCAACTGATATATTAGAATATAAGTGAGAGAGCGAGGCACTCCTGCCGCGCACAAACGCAAAGCATGATAAACGGAGGACATCCACTATGCCTATGAAAATGGGTTGGCGCTGGTATGGCGAGGGCAACGACCCTGTCACCCTCAGCGACATCAAGCAGATCCCCGGCGTGACCAGCATCGTCTGGGCACTGCACAACAAGATGCCCGGTGAGATCTGGGAGATCGACGAGATCCAGAAGGTCGCAGACCAGATCCACGCCTATGGCTTCGACATGGACGTCGTCGAGTCGGTCAACGTCCACGACGACATCAAGATCGGCCTGCCCACCCGCGACAAGTACATCGAGAACTATAAGCAGTGCATCCGCAACCTGTCCAAGTTCGGCGTCAAGGTCATCTGCTACAACTTCATGCCCATCTTTGACTGGACCCGCACCGACCTGTTCCACCCCGTCGGCGACGGCTCCACTGCTCTGTTCTACCAGAAGGACATGATCCAGGACGATTACAAGGCCATGGCCGACTACATCCTGGGCTTCACCGAGAAGTACAACATGACCTTCCCCGGCTGGGAGCCTGAGCGTATGGCAAAGCTGGACGAGCTGTTCAAGGCCTATGCCCCTGTTACCAAGGAAAAGCTGTGGGAGAACCTGAAGTACTTCCTGGAAGCTCTGATGCCCACCTGCCGCGAGTGCGACATCAAGATGGCTATCCATATGGACGATCCCCCTTGGGATATCTTCGGCCTGCCCCGCCTGCTGGTGGATGCTGAGAGCATCGACCGCTTCCTGAGCATGGTGGACGACGAGTACAACTGCCTGACCCTGTGCTCCGGCAGCCTGAACGCAAACCCCAACAACAATGTTGCCGAGATCGTCCGCAAGCACTGCGACCGCATTGCATTTGCTCACATCCGCAATATCCACCACTTCCCCAATGGCGACTTCTCCGAGGCTGCTCACCGCGACTGCTGCGGCGAGACTGGCATCATCGAGATCCTGCGCGCCTACCATGACGGCGGCTACGAGGGCTATATCCGCCCCGACCACGGCCGTCAGCTGTGGGAGGAAGGCCCCGGCAACTGCCGCCCCGGTTATGGCAAGTATGACCGTGCTCTGGGTATCCAGTACATGCTGGGTGTCTGGGACCTGCTGGACCGTCTGGATGAAGAAAAAAAGAAAGGCTGAGTACTATTATGAAGCTGTCTGATATCAAGAACGGCAATCTGTCCGCCGAGTGGGCAGAAAAGGGCTACGAGCTGCCCAAGTTTGACGTGGAGGCTGTCAAGGCCAAGACCCACGCAGAGCCCACCTGGGTGCACTTCGGCGCAGGCAATATCTTCCGTGCCTTCCCCGCTGCCATCCTGAACGAGGCCCTGAACAGCGGCAAGTATGACCGCGGTGTCATTGTTGCTGAGAGCTTTGACTACGAGATCATCGACAAGGCTTACCAGCCCTACGACAACCTGAGCCTGCTGGTCTGCCTGAAGTCCACCGGCGACATCGAGAAGAAAGTCATTGCTTCCGTGACTGAGAGCCTGAAGGCGGATTACTCCTTCGGCGAGGATTGGGCTCGTCTGGTCGAGATCTTCCAGAACCCCAGCCTGCAGATGATCTCCTTCACCATCACCGAGAAGGGCTACGGCGTTGCTCCTGCTGACCTGGAGCGCGGCCTGACCCCCGTTCTGGCCATGGGCAAGGTCACCGCTCTGCTGTACGAGCGTTTCAAGGCCGGCAAGCTGCCCCTGACCGTTCAGAGCATGGATAACTGCTCTCACAACGGCGACAAGGTCAAGAGCGCTGTCCACGCCTATGCTTCCAAGTGGGTCGAGCAGGGTCTGGTTCCCGCTGAGTTCCTGGCATACGTTCAGGACGAGACCAAGATCACCTTCCCCTGGAGCATGATCGACAAGATCACCCCCCGCCCGGATGCCAAGGTCCAGAAGATGCTGGCTGACGACGGTTTTGAGGACAACTACACCATCGTCACCGAGAAGCACACCTTCACCGCTCCCTTCGTCAACGCCGAGGAGACCCAGTACCTCTGCATCGAGGATCACTACACCAATGGCCGTCCTCCGCTGGAGCTGGGCGGTGTCCTCTACTGCGACCGCGAGACCGTCGATAAGATCGAGAAGATGAAGGTCTGCACCTGCCTGAACCCCCTGCACACCGCCATGTCCATCTACGGCTGTATGCTGGGTTACACCCTCATCTCTGCCGAGATGGCCGACGAGGATCTGCGCGCCTTCATCCAGAAGATCGGCTACATCGAGGCCATGCCCGTGGTCGTCGATCCCGGCGTGCTGAACCCCTACGAGTTCATCGGCGCTGTCATCAACCGCCGCCTGCCCAACCCCTTCATGCCCGATGCTCCCCAGCGTATCGCTACCGATACCTCTCAGAAGCTGGCCATCCGCTTCGGCGAGACCATCAAGGCATATCAGGCACGCGGTCTGGATAAGTCCAACCTGGTGCTGATCCCCTTGGTGCTGGCAGGTTATGCCCGCTACCTGAAGGGCATTGATGACAACGGCAAGGCCTTCGAGATCTCTCCTGATCCGATGCTGGCTGAGCTGCAGGCCATCGTGGCTCCTCTGGAAGTCAAGGAAGGCGAGCAGGACTTCAGCTGCCTGAAGAACCTGTACAGCCGTGCCGATGTGTTCGGTGTTGACCTGTACGAGGTCGGCCTGGGTGAGCAGATCGAGGGCATGGTCAAGGAGCTGTATGCTGGCAACGGCGCAGTCCGCAAGACCCTGCACAAGTACGTTGTCGCCCGCTGAGCGCTGACACGATCCTGAATTAAGCTATCTTCGTTCCCGCGCTGCGTTTTGCTTTGCCGCAGCGCGGGATTTTCTTGTTTTCCGGCATGGCGGAGCGCAAGGCTCTTTACATTTGGAGAGCGATTTGCAATAATAGAAAAAAAGCGCAGGAGGGTCTGTACATGAAAGTAATGGTTTTTGATGTGGGCGGCACCGGGATCAAGTATTCTGTGATGGATGAGCAGCTGAACCGGACCGATACGGGCAGCACGCCCACCCCGGCGGATTCGCAGGAACACTTCCTGAACACTCTGCGGGAGATCTACCTGCCCCACAAGGACGAGGTGGACGGCATTGCCCTGAGCCTGCCCGGCTTCATCGATGCCGAGCAGGGCGTGGTCAAGGGCGGCGGAGCACCCTCGCTGGCCTACAATGTGGGCACACCTGTCGGCCCCCGGCTGGCCGAGGCCTGCGGCTGCCGTGTCTGGATCGAGAATGACGGCAAAGCGGCCGCCATTGCAGAGCTGGAGCGGGGTGTGCTGAAGGGCTGCAGGAACGCAGCAGTGTTCATCATCGGCACCGGTGTGGGCGGCGGCCTGATCATTGATGGGAAGCTGGTGCGCGGCCGGGATTGCACGGCAGGCGAGTACAGCTTTATGAACACCAACGCCGATGCCTGGAGTGACCCTACAAAGAGCGTTGCCTGCCAGTGCAGTACCAGCGGCCTGTTGAGCGGCTATCGCGCCCGCAAGGGCCTGCCCGCCGATGCACCCATGGATGGACGCATCTTCTTTGAGGCGGTCCACGCTGGGGAGACCGAGGCCAACGAGACCCTGCGCAGCTTCTGCCGGGCCGTTGCCGTGCAGATCTACAACCTGAACGTTCTGCTGGATCTGGAAAAGGTGGCCATCGGCGGCGGCATCAGCAAGCAGCCCATCCTTGTGGAGACCCTGAACGAGGTGTATGAGGAGTACATCCTGCGGGGCCATCCCTTCAGCGAAGCGCAGGCCCGCTGCCTGCCCCGCCCGGAGATTGTGCCCTGCCGGTTCCTGAGCGAGGCCAACCAGATCGGTGCCTTTGCAAGCTACCAGAAGGCGTTTTTGGAAAATTGATGGACAAAACACACGAAGCTGTGTTATACTGAGCGTGACAGGAGGGCGGAACAATGCCGGAGATCAGTTTGTTTTGCGGGATTCGGATCACAATGTTTTACAGTGACCATAACCCACCGCATTTCCATGCGGAATATGGTGGCTATAAAGCACTGGTGGATATTCAGCACTCCTGTGTTATCCGTGGTGCATTGCCCAGCCGCCAGTTGAAATTGATTCTGGCATGGTGTGAGCTGCATAAAGATGAGCTGATGCAGAACTGGGAACTTGCCAGGGATGCAAAGCCTTTGAATCATGTGGCACCATTGATTTGAAAGGGGAGTACAGTATGGAATATATTCCAAAAGTATTGCAGGCTGTTGCAGGTGAGGACTTTACCATCTACCTGTATTTCAGTGATGGCTCTGTCCGCCTGTATGATGCAAAGCCCCTGTTGCAGCTGGGGGGAGTGTTCGAGCCTATGCGCGACCCGGATTATTTCCGTGACCGGCTGACGGTGCTGAATGACACGGTGGCATGGGATGTGAGCGGTGACATGGACCCCTGCAATTGTATCGACCTTGACCCGATAGAGCTGTATGAGACCTGTCCGGTGGTCGTTGACCCATTGGAAAAGGCATCCTGAAATAAAACACAACGGCACAGCGCTGGTGCATCATCGTAACTGCGCTGTGCCTTGATTTTTTGGCGCACCCATGATATGATAGACCCTGCGCGCAGGGCGCGCGGAAAACAAACGAAGGAGTTCTTTTTCTATGAAAACCATGCATAAATTTCTGGCCGTTGTGATCAGTGCCGCTCTGGCTGCCGGGCTGCTGGCAGGCTGCGGTGCAGCTTCCAGCACGGCATCCAGTGCCGCCTCTTCTGAGGTCGTGTCCTCTGTGGCAGCTTCCAGTGAAGCCGCTTCCTCTGAGGCTGCTTCCGGGCAGGCTGCGGATGCCAAGGTCAAGGCAGAGTTTACCGTGACCGGCGCGGATGGCGAGAGCCAGACCTTTACGCTGGAAGTGACCGATGGCGAGAAGCTGAGCGATGCTCTGGTGGAAGCTGGTCTCATCAGCGAAGAGGAGGCTGCGGCAGGCTTTGTGACCACCGTCAACGGCGAGACTGCCGACTGGGATAAGGATCAGGCATGGTGGTGCCTGACCGATGCCACCGGCGAGATGACCACCGTGGGTGTGGCAGACATTGCGCTGCATGATGGCGACAGCTATGCCTTTATCTACACGAAGTAAGGAGCCTGTGCACATCCGGGTGCTGCGGCTGGTGCTCAGCGGCCTGATGGGTGCGCTGCTGGTGGTGAGCAAGCAGGCCATGAGCGGCCTGCCCAACATTGAACCGGTGACGCTGCTTGTCATCCTGTTTGCACTGGAGCTGCCCCGGGAAACGCCGGGGGCTGTTACGGTGTTCATCCTGCTGCAGGGCGTGCTGTATGGCTTTGGGCTGTGGTGGGCCATGTACCTGTATGTCTGGTATCTGCTGGCCCTGCTGGCATGGCTGCTGCGCCGGATGGACAATGCCCTTGGCTGGGCGGTGTTCAGCGGCATCTACGGCCTGTGCTTCGGCGGTCTGTGTGCGGCGGTGTATCTGGTGGCAAAAACTCCGGCCTTTGCCCTGAGCTGGTGGCTCAGCGGCCTTTCCTACGATGCCATGCACGGCGTGGGAAATTTTGTCATCATGCTGCTGCTCTACCGCCCCCTGCGCAGGGCGCTGCAGACAGCCAAACGGCAGATCCATCTGGATTGAACAAAGGGAGCGTCCCACGGTGGAAAACCATGGGACGCTCCCTTTTGTTCTGCGCGGAAACAGGAAAGAAAGCAGGTTGCAGCTGCGGAGATCAGCGCTTTCCGTTGAAGGCGGCCATGCCGGGGTAAACGGCGCTTGCACCCAGATCTTCCTCAATGCGGAGCAGCTGGTTGTACTTGGCAACGCGCTCGGTGCGGCTGGGGGCACCGGTCTTGATCTGGCAGGTGTTCAGGGCAACAGCCAGATCAGCAATGGTGGTGTCCTCGGTCTCGCCGGAGCGGTGAGAGCTGATGGCGGTGTAGCCGGCCTTGTGGGCCATCTTGATGGCCTCCAGCGTCTCGGAAACAGAACCGATCTGGTTCAGCTTGATCAGGATGGCGTTGCCTGCACCCAGCTGGATGCCCTTGGCCAGACGCTCGGTGTTGGTAACGAACAGGTCGTCGCCCACCAGCTGGACCTTGCCGCCCAGTTCCCGGGTCATCTCCTGCCAGCCTTCCCAGTCCTCTTCATCCAAGCCATCTTCAATGGAGATGATGGGATACTTTTCCACCAGACTCTTCCAGTGTGCGATCAGCTCACTGGAAGTGTACTCTGTGCCGGCCTTGGGCAGCTTGTAAAAGCCCTTGCCCTTGGGGCTCTTCCACTCGGAGGAAGCGGCGTCCATGGCCAGCATGAAGTCCCTGCCGGGCTGATAACCGGCCTTTTCGATGGCAGCCAGAATGGTCTCGATGGTCTCCTCGTCGCTGGACAGGTTGGGGGCAAAGCCGCCCTCGTCGCCCACGGAGGTGGCCAGGCCCCTGGATTTCAGGATGGAAGCCAGAGCGTGGAACACCTCGGCGCACCAGCGCAGGGCTTCCTTGAAGCTGGGCGCACCCACGGGCATGATCATAAACTCCTGCGTGTCCACGGTGTTGGTAGCGTGTGCGCCGCCGTTCAGGATGTTCATCATGGGCACGGGCAGGCGGTTGCCGTTCACGCCGCCCAGAAAGCGGTACAGGGGCATTTCCAGAGAAGCGGCGGCAGCGCGGCAGGCGGCAATGGAGACCGCCAGAATGGCGTTTGCGCCCAGATTGGATTTGCCCTTGGTGCCGTCGGCCCGGAGCATGGCGGCATCGATGGCATAGATGTCGGAGGCATCCATGCCCACCACCACGTCAGCGATGACAGTGTTGATGTTCTCCACAGCCTTGGTCACGCCTTTGCCCAGATAGCGGCCCTTGTCGCCGTCGCGCAGCTCCAGAGCCTCGAACTCGCCAGTGGAAGCGCCGGAGGGGGCACAGCCGCGGGCAACCGTGCCGTCGGCCAGAGTGATCTCGGCCTCAACGGTGGGATTGCCGCGGGAGTCCAGGATCTCGCGGCCGATCACAGATTCAATTTCCAGATAGTTCATCACAGTAACCTCCCGATCTTCGATGAGATATTATACAGATAGTCAAAACTAACTAACTGCTTTTATCCTACCACGTCCCGCACCCTTGTGCAAGAGGGTCTGCGGATGTTTGCCGCTGTAAACATTGATAGGATGCCCGCCGGGGCGGGTGCGTATCCGGCAGCTTTACAACATTGCCGACAGCCTTGTGGGCACCGTGCTCTCCATGGTGTTTTATCGTACCTCTATTTACCGGCAGGCAGAAGAAAAAACGACGCTGTAACTTTTTTGACATGGGTGAAAGCCCTTCATTTCACGATGAAACAAAGTGAACAAAATGAAAAAATAACCAAAAACAACATGGATTTTTTGGTGGCTTTCACATAAAATGCCGGAAAATGCCCGGAAAAGTATGGACGGTTTGTGAATTGCACAACCCGCCCGGCGAGACTATAATGAATACACACACAAAGCAGGGCGGCTTTGAGGGAAGCGCCCTGCTTTGTGCATCTATCATACGAAAAACTTCCAACAGGAGGATATTGTATTATGAAAAAGATGATCTCTCGCCGCAACTTTCTGACCGCTGCCGGTGTCGTGGCTGCTGCCGGTGTCCTGACCGCCTGCGGCGGCTCCTCTTCCAGCACTGCCGCTTCTTCCACTGCCGCATCCGCTGCAGGCTCTGCCGCTGCTTCCGGTGACACCATCAAGATCGGCGTGATGAGATCGG
>OINQ01000239.1_pt1 | contig 11677 bp, 9 predicted proteins | sample 1585371 | NCBI WGS metagenome assembly OINQ01 (sample SAMN02674605, study PRJEB24791) | human gut metagenome, SKBSTL067 | isolation source: stool | host: Homo sapiens | place: USA | reverse complement strand
CGACAGAAGGCGTCACGATGAGGCTATCCGGCGCGGCTATCACTGTTTCGAGTTTGTTTCTCAAAACGAGCTGCAGCCAATAAGCCCCGACGCTTGAGAAGGGGTGCTTATGAAAATCCTGATTGCCGTTGACGGCAGCATCTATACCGACCACGCACTTGAATTCCTTGCTTCGCGTGAAGGCTTCCTTGCAAGCTCGCCCGAAATCGAAATGCTCTCCGTCGTGCCGCAGATTCCGGCCGGCGCCCTGCGCTTTATCGAGCGTGAAACACTTGAGGGCTATTACAAGGATTGTTCTGAAAAGATCTTCAAGCCCATCCGCAAATTCCTCAAAGGCAAAGACCTTCCTGTTGAGGAAGTCTACGTCGTGGGCGATCCGTCCGAGGGTATCGCCGATGAAGTCGATCGCACCAAGCCCGATCTCGTGGTCATGGGCTCGCGCGGCCGCTCGAGCCTCAAGGGGCTTTTCCTCGGCTCCGTCACGCGCGGCGTGCTCGCCCGCACCAAGGTGCCGATGTTGATTGTTCGCTCCGACCTGATTCCGAAAAAGGACAGCATGCGTGTGGGCATTGCCGTTGACGGTTCGCCGCAGAGCAAAGCTGTTGTGCGTTACATCCTCAACAATCTCGACTTCTTCGGAAAGGACTCCAAGTTCTATCTGATTCACGTCACAAGCGACATCAGTCTCACGCTTCTTGCTGGCGTCTCCACCGGTGCGCCGCAACCGCTCAAAGGCACGGATCTGGAGGCCATCAAGGAAGAGACATACCGAGAAGCCACCGAAGACATCGTACCGATGCTTGACAAGGCCGGCATCGAATATGAGAAGGTTTGCGTCGAAGGCACACCGGGTGACGTACTTGCCAAAGTCGCCAAGAAAAAGAAGCTCAGTTTGATGGTGATGGGCACTCACGGCTACGGGCGCTTCAAGAGCGCTGTGCTCGGATCAACGGCAATGCGACTTCTTGCCAAAGGCGAAGTGCCGGTGATGCTCATTCGCAAGTGATAACCCCTAAAGCGCGCAGTCGCCAGACGCGGCGGCCGGAAAAAACACCCCATGCGCCGCCGCATCTGTTTATAACTGCGCTATGATCGAATAAGGTATTTTGGTGAGCGAGCAACCACAGTCCGCACCAAACCGTTTCGGTTTTTTCTTCACATTGTGAGCTCGACGCTTTTCGGGCGCCGCACTCAAGAAAGAACAAAGGAAATAGACGTATGAAAATTCTCGTTCCTATCGACGGCAGCAGCTACAGCGAAAACTCTCTGTCCTTTGTAGCCTCCCGCACGTCTCTTCTGGGTCACACCCCCGAAATCGAGCTTCTGGTCGTGCTCGATCCTCTGCCCGCCCGCGCGGCACGCTTGGTCGGCAAGGATTCGCTCACGCGCTACTACGAAGAAGAAGCCGAAAAAATCTTCGAACCGGCACGCAAGTTCCTGTCTGACAAGCACATCACGGTGACCGAAGCCTTTATGGTGGGCGATTCCTCCGAAAAGATTGCCGAAGAAGCCGTGCGTCTTGACGCCGATCTGGTGATCATGGGGTCGCGCGGCCGCACCGCTCTTGCCGGCCTCTTCCTGGGCTCCGTGACAAACGGTGTTCTCGCCCGCACCAAGAACCCGATTCTGATCGTGCGCAACAAGGCCGTTCCCGAAACGGACGCCATGCGCGTCGGCATCGCCGTTGACGGTTCCAAGTTCGGCGTGGCTGCCGTCAAGTACCTCGTGCGTCACAAGGAGCTTTTCGGCGAAGGCGCTTCGTTCTATTTGATCAACGTCGCAAGCGACTACGCCGGCGCCGTGATGCCCGACATGGCAGGCATGGCACTTCCGGCACTGTCCGAAAGCGAAGTGCTCGAACTGCAGAAGAAGGAATTCGGTGAAGCCGTCGATCCGATCCGTCCGATTCTTGCCAAAGCCGGTCTCACGCCCAAGGAAGTTTGCCTCGTGGGCAACCCGGGCGACGAAATCGCTGCATTTGCAAAGAAAAAGAAGCTCGACCTGGTGGTGATGGGCAGCCACGGCTACGGCCGCTTTAAGAGCGCCGTGATGGGCTCGACTGCCACTCGTATCGCAGCTCAGGGCGACGTTCCCATCCTGCTGATCCGTCGCTAATAGAGCATCGTCATCCCGCGAGGCGTCTGTCCGGCGCCCCGCAAGAAAAACGGCCCGAGAGATACCTTTCTTCTCGGGCCGCTTTGTTTGAATCAGCTCAGTTCGATCAGAGCGAAGCGCGCAGAATTTCGATCACGCCGGCCTTGTCGATCGGACGCAATGCTCCGGACAGCGGCCACCAGCACGTCGGAATGTGATCAGCCATCGCTTCAAAATGCGAATCATCCACACCCACTTCGCTCAGTCGCTGCGGAATACCGATGGACGCAAAGAACTCCGCGGTTTTATCAATGGCAGCATTGGCCAATTCCATCACATCGCCCTTGGGATCCATGCCCCAAACGTTAACGGCATACTGCGCAAAGCGGGGCGCCGTCTTTTTGTTCAGGCTGTAGCGCATCCAGTGCGGCGTAATGATTGCCAGACCCACGCCGTGCGTGATGTCATGCCAGGCCGAAATTTCGTGTTCGATGGCGTGGCACGGCCACGGTGAGGGCATATTGCCGATCGCAAGCAGACCGCAGCAGCCGAAGGAACTCGCGAGCATCATTGCGGAGCGTGCCTCGAGATTGGTCGGATCCTTGATGCAAATCGGAGCGTTCTTGATCACGGTCTTGAGAATCGTTTCGCAGAAACCGTCGCTTACGTCGTTGCCTTCGCTTACCAGATACTGTTCAAACGTGTGCGACATGATGTCGGCAGCGCCCGCTGCAGTGTGCCATGCCGGAACACTTACGCTCACAGACGGGTCGCAGAAAGAAGCCTTCGGAAAAAGCAGCGGAGAGGAGATCGCCTGTTTTTCATTGGTTTGCATATTGCTGATCACGCCCGGCGCATCGTATTCGCTGCCGGTCGCCGCAAGCGTGAGCACCGAAAAGAGCGGCAAAGCGTCCTTAATGAGGCTGCCGTCCTTGACGAGGTCCCAGGCGTCGCCCTCATACTTAACGGCTGCGGCAATTGCCTTCGAGGCGTCGATCACGGAGCCTCCACCCACGGCCACGATAAAGTCGGCCTTCTGTTCACGGGCCAGCTTGGCTGCGGCGTTGACAGAGCTCACGCGGGGATTGGGTTCGATGCCGGAAAATTCCACCACCTCAAAACCGGTCAGCGCCTTCTTGACGCGGTCGAGCAGGCCGCTGCGAACCACGCTGCCGCCGCCGTAAGTGATCAGCGCGCGTTTGCCGTAGGGAGCGACCGCTGCAGCTAGTTTCTCGATGCTGTCAGCACCGTAAACAAGACGCGTGGGCATATAAAGTTCAAAGGAATGCATGGTCAACACCTCACAGAAAAGTTATAAAGCCGGCATTGCGGCCTTTTTGCACGGAGCAGGATAGCGCACCCCATATTCAGCCAACCACCTGAAAGGTTCAAGTTTTTGCCTGATTGTCCAAACATCGGTAAACAAAAAAGCCCGCAAATCAATTAAGACTCACGGACTTTCGTGCTAACGGACTCCCGAAATCGGGAGTCCAAGGGAAAGGAAGTCAGGTTACTTCGCTTCGTCTTCGTCAAACGGTTCGGTACCGAGTTCGCCTTCCATGCGGGAAACCGCCAGAGCTGTCGTCGAGTCACCGACCACGTTGATGGACGTACGGATCATGTCGAGAATACGGTCAACACCAGCAATCAGACCGATCACTTCAAGCGGAATACCGATCTGCGTAAAGACCAAAGTCGACATAATCAGACCCGCACCAGGAACACCGGCAGTACCGATAGCAGCCAACACGCCGGTGATAACCACGATCACCTGATCGGTGAAAGTGAGCGGCAAGCCGTAAATCTGAGCAGCGAACACCGCGCACACACCCATGTAAACGGCGGTACCGTTCATATTGATCGTGTTACCCAGAGGAACGGCAAAGGAAGCAATAGCGTTGGTCGCACCCAAACGACGGGAAGCCACGAGGTTGGAAGCCATAGCGGCAGCCGACGAGCAAGTCGTGAAGGCAATGAGCCAGGGTTCGAAGATGCCCTTGAAATACTGGCCAAGAGGAATGCGAATCCAGAACTTAACCCACGGGATGTAGATGATGATGATCAGCAACGACGTGGCAATAAAGCTCGAAAGGATGAGCTTGCCCAACGGAAGCAGAACCGCAATGCCGTGCTGAGCAACAACAGCAGCCATCAAGCCGAACACACCGATCGGAGCATAACGCATCACGATGTTGGTCATGCGGATCATCACGTGGCCCATGACGTCAAAGAACTCGTACATTGCACGGCCCTTCTCTCCCATCGCATTCAAGCAGAAACCGAACATGATGGCAAAGAAGATGATCTGAAGAATCGAGCCCTTGGCGAAGGCTTCCATCGGATTGATCGGGACGATTTCAAGCAACGTCTTCACAAAGCTCGGGGCATTGACCTGAGCGGCCTTCAGGCCTTCGGTCGAGAGCGTCACGCCCACGCCTGGGTCAATCAGGTTGGCGATCACGAGACCGAACACCACAGAGATGGCCGACGTGACCATGAAGAGCACCAACGTACGAACGGCAACGCGGCCGAGCTTCGAAACGTCACTTATGCCGGCGGCACCGGCAACCAGGGTGGCAAACACCAGGGGAACGACCACCATGCGGATCAAACGAATGAACAAGTCGCCCAGCGGACGGAACCAGGTCTGCGCGAATTCGGGGTTGGTAAACGCGCCGACAATCACACCCAGCACCAGACCGAGCATCATCTGCATCGGCAAGCTGGTCCACGCGGAGGATTTCTTATCTGCCATAACAGCTCTCCATTTGAAATTTTTCTTCGCTGAGAACGGGCAGCCCCTGGTTGTGTCCAAAGTCCACACGTCACGCACTGCAGCGTTGAAACAAACTGTTTCAACGTCTCAGTGCTTAATTTAGACCGAAGAAAGCATTCGCGAGGCTAGTATAAACCCTTACTTTTGCGACAAATCAAGGCTTATTACAAGCCATACAAATGCGCAAGTCTTTGTTTTTAATAAAGAATTTCCGCATTTCACAAAAATTGAACTTTTTTGCCATAGGACAAATCAAATAGAGTTTCTTTTGCGTTAGCGCAACGACGATAACCAAAAGCAACTACTGCGCGAAGTAACGCCGCCCTCTGAAAGCATTTCTGAACACTTTTGCGGTTCTTGTCACGTCCTTGTCACGAATCCGACATAATTTTCCACTGTAAGCGACATCAGCGCATCAAAAAAACAAACACACGCACACGCGCACGAGCGCGTACGAGGAAAAATCAACCATGGCTGAGACCATTCTTGTTGTTGAAGACGAACCGGCAATCCGAGAACTGATCGGTTTTGCCTGCGAATCCTCCGGCTATACCGTATTGCGAGCCGGAAGCGTTCAGGAAGCAAGCGACCTTCTTTCTCAAAACCGCGTCCACCTGATTCTTCTGGACTGGATGTTGCCCGACCTCTCGGGGTTGCAGTGGCTTGACAAACTCAAGCGCGACGAGCGTTACGCGGCCGTGCCCGTGATCATGCTCACGGCCCGCGGTACCGAAAGCGACAAAGTCGCCGGACTCGACGCCGGCGCCGACGACTACGTCGTCAAACCCTTCTCACCGCGCGAACTCATTGCCCGCATACGCGCCGTTCTGCGCCGCGGCGGCGCCGAAGCCGAAAAAACGGTCACCTGCGGCCCGCTTACCATCAATGAGGCGCGCTTTTCTGCCAAGGTTCAGGACGAACCCGTCAAACTCGGCGTGATCGAGTTCAAGATGCTTCTTGTTTTGGCCTCTTCACCGGGCCGCGTCTATTCTCGCGCACAACTCCTGTCCCGAGTCTGGGACGATTCAACCGAACTCGACGAGCGTACGGTTGACGTACACATTCTTCGCCTGCGCAAACAATTGGCCGGCACGGCGGCGGCCTCCCTGGTCGAAACTGTCCGCGGTCTGGGTTATCGCGCCAACGACGCCGTCTGAAAAGTGATTCCGCCATGGTCAAGCGCTTGAAATTAATGGCACCGGTCGTGTTCCGGCTCATCCTGCTTTGCTGCGTCTGCCTGGGCATTGCCGGGCTTGCCAGTCCCGTCTGGGGCTTCGGCCTTTTGATATTGGGTCTCTTTCTTGAGATCTTCATGCATCTCAACTACATCGCGCTGCTTGCGCAATGGCTCGAAGAACCGGGACTGCCCGATACGCCGTCGGTGCGCTCGGGCGTCTGGAGCGAAATCTTCTATCGCATCGCCAAAAGCCGCAAACAACTTGAGAAAAACACACGCCGCCTGACCGAACGCGAAGCACGCTACCGCAAGACACTCGCCGCGCTGCCCGAGGGCATCGTACTCGTAAAATCAGACTGGTCGGTGACGTGGTGCAACGATGTCGCCGAAAAAATCTTCGGCATTGAAGGAGAAGACGACGCAGGTCGCCACCTTCTGGCCTTCGTTTCCGATGAGGGACTGCAGAATTACATCAAGTCCGGCAACTTTGCCTCCCCCTACATCCTGCGCACCAAGTCGCCCAATACCGCCAACGAGATCCGCCTCGTGGAAGTGGATCGCAAAACCCGTATCCTGATTGCACGCGACGTGACCGAGCAAGAGCGACTTGACGCGATGCGGCGTGATTTCGTCGCCAACGTTTCTCACGAACTCAGAACGCCTCTGACCGTGCTCTCGGGTTTTCTCGATATGGCGCTCAACGGCATTGACGAAAAGGCTCCGACCAAACTAGAGCTTCAGGCTTCTCACCTGCACCTCATGCGTGAGCAGGCCGGTCGCATGCAGCGACTTATCAACGATTTGCTCACGCTTTCTCGCCTGGAAAACGAAGAGCAAACCAAGCCCTCCGAAATCATCAACCTTTCGAGCATGCTCAATACGATTGCGGAAGAAATTCGCGTCATGGCCGTCAAAACGCACACGGTGCAAACCGATATCGCCGCCAATATGTCCGTGCACGGCTGGCCCGATGAACTGCGCAGCGCCGTCGTAAACCTCATGACCAACGCCGTGCGGTATTCCCCGTCCGGCGGCATCATCAAATTGGCCGGGCACGTCAAGGAGAACGGCGCCATTGCAATCAGCGTCACCGACCACGGCATCGGCATTGCCGAAAAAGACATTCCGCGGCTCACCGAGCGCTTCTATCGCGTCGACAAATCCCGTTCACGCGACACGGGCGGCACGGGCCTGGGACTGGCCATCGTCAAGCATGTGCTTATTCACCTTAACGCAACGATGCACATCGAAAGTCGTCTGGGAGAAGGCTCGACCTTCACGGTGGAAATTCCGGCTTCGCTCAACGCCTCACCGAAAAACGCCTCCGCTTAAGGCTTCGTATGCAGCCGCAGGAGTGTGTCGCGCATTTGATGCGCCGGCAAGTCCTGCGGCGTCGCGTGTTCGGTCGCATTCGTCTCTGCGCCGCAACGATGCGCAAACCATGCCGTGGCGGGAGAAGCTTGGCGCAACACGGCAAGACTCGGCAGATGGTCTCCGTAGAGCGCCAAGGTACTGCCGGGATGCGAGCGGCTCAATGACTTCACAAGTTCATCCACGCCCTCGTCGAGATGGCGCAGGTGCACCTCATACTCCGCGAGTTGCTCTTGGGCGGTGCCGCTCCAGGGTCCATGCGCTTCGATCGTGACAATGAAAAGAAACGTGGGCTTTGTACAAGTCGCCAAAAATTGCGCGGCTCTTTGCAGGAGCGCCTTGTCGCCAACGTAGTGCCCTTCGCGAGGCAAATCAGCAAATGCCGCAATATCCATCAGTCGAGAAAAGCCCAAATGGGGCATCACGGCAAAGCGATCGAAAAAGCGACCGTCGTTGGGGTGCCAGGCTACCGTGTCGTATCCTCGCGCCTTGAAGTCTCGGGCGAGCGAAGTCATCGGAATGCGACGAGCAAGCTGGTACGGATCAAACGCGTAGGCCTCCAACGACGTGGTTTCGAGTCCCGTTAAAACGGAAAACTCCGTGCGCATCGTATAGGCACCGCGCCAATCCAGAAGCAGCTTGCCGCCCGGTCCCTGTGTGCGCAACGCGTCAATTGTCGGCGTCGTGCTCGGTCGGTTGAGCAACTCGGCAACCGGACAATAGCTTTCAGCCTGAATGAGCACAAAATGGCGCGGCGTTTGGTCGGTTTTTTGTGCTTTGACCTCATTCTCGTGCGCGTTGGATGTCGACTCTGAACACTCGATTTCACCGCCATTTAGGTTAAACCGCCGACGTATCGTTTCGGCTCGAGCCAGAAAGCTCACCAAATGCACGAGCGCAGCTCCGAAGGGAGTAAAACGCGCCGCATCAACCTGAGCCCGAAAAACGGGCGGGTTAGCCGAAAGAAAAGCGTCCGCTTGTCCAACCAAAAATTTCAGTCCCGTCCAAGTAAAAGCAACGCCCGCCCCAAAAAACACCAGAGCAAGCACGCGAAGGGATTCGTGCGCAGATTCTTGAGCCACTTCGCCCGCAAGCGCCACCACGAAGACTGCCAGCACCGCCCACACCCACTTGGGCACATACCCGAAATACAGGCGCGGAAAACGCAGGGCGTGACCGGCAAGGAACACGTCGGAAAAAAGAAGCACCTCTCCCAACAGCTTTACCTTGAGCGCATTGCCGGCCAAAAGCAACACAATGCCCAGAACGCTCAAACAGAAAACAGAGACGGGACGCGCCAGAAGCGCCGTCAGCCCCCAGTAGACCAAAACGGCCGTCACCGCCACCGGTGCAACTTCCAGCCGGCGATTCACCGAAAGCGACCGGTCAAACGTTACGCCCTTGGGCGTGGCCGCCCGATTGGCAAGCCACAACAAAAACGTGCCGACAACGAAGAAGAAAAGACTGAGAGCAACCGGCGTCATGGCTATGAAGCATCCGTGCGGTTGTTGTTCGTTTTGTCCTGCATCGCCTGCGTCTCGGCATCCGGAATCACCGAAAAGTCAAAAGGCTTTAATGCGATCGCCTGAAGCGCTTCGGGCAACAGCGGCAAAAGCGCAATGCCCCATCGCAGGATCTTCGGAAAGACGCAGGTCGCGCGATTGGCGTCCATGGCCTCGCGGATACGATGCGCGGCCACGTCGGCCGTCACCATCAGGGGTTTGCCGCCCACAAACCGTTCGCTCATGGGACTGACGACAAAACCCGGGCAAATCACCGTCACTCCGATGTTGTGCTCGGCGACCAGGCGGCGCATTGCTTGTCCAAAGACCCGTATGCAAGCCTTGGAAGCGCTGTAGCCGGGTGAAGAGGGCAGCCCCGTAAAAGAAGCCATGGAACTCACCATGCCCACCTGGAAATGGTGTCCCGGGACTTTTCGCTCGATCATCTTTCGCACGGCCTCATTGACGGCCAGCAAATCGGCGCGCGCGTTAACGTCAATCTCACGCAACATGTCGGCGGTGGCTTCGGGCATCAAACCCTTTTCGGTCGTCTGTGCAGAGGCCGAGACACCCTGATTGATGAGCAAAACGTCAAGATCCCCGTCGCCCACCACGCGATCAATCCAGTCGATGAGCTTGGCGTCGTCTCGTACGTCGAACGTTTCGCAGACCACATCAGCGCCGTACAGACGCGCCGCACGAGCATTGGCTTCAAGGTTGTCTCGATTGCGCGCGCAGGCATAAATGCGGGTTCCTGGAGCTGCATAGGCCTTTAAAAGCGCCGCTCCGATGCCGCCCGAAGCACCGGTGACGGCCACGCGACAGGTACAGGCAGTCGTTTGGGCCATGGTTCGTCCTCTCTTTTCTAGGCCGGCGTATCAAGCGTCTTACTCAGTACGCGACCGCCCTTCGGATGCCGCGCGCTCAAGGGGGCTCCGAGCGTCACTTCTTTGAGCTCCTCAAAGCCCGCCTTTCGGTACAAACCGAGAGCCGCTTCGTTTTCGGCAAAGGCGTGCAACGCGATTTTCTTCAGCGACAAGTCACGAGCTTTGTCGGCGGCAACCTCCAAAAGCAATTGCGCCAAACCGCGTCCTCGAAACTGCGGATTGACCCATAACGTGTTAACCCACAGGGCATCGTCGACCGTTGCCGTGAGCACTTCTCGCACCGGATCGATACGCTTGGCTGTGAGGAAATTTTCCATCAGTGTCGGAATCTGCTGCTCGCAAGCGTCGTAGCTGAACAAAAGTCCCGCCGTCTGATCTCCGACCTCGGCCAAAATTACATTCTCCGTCACATAGGGAGCGACGTTTCGCCCGAAGGCAAGACGCAACACGTCGCTTGCCTGCTGCATCGGTAAAAGGTCGGCAAAAAGGCACTCGACGATGCCTTCGGAGACTTCCGTCACAACCCGGCTCACAAAATCCAGATCGTCCGCAACGGCATAACGAAGATTCAGTTCATCCATAGTACGACTTCTGTTGCTGCTTGCTCACGCAAGATTCGTGGGAGCAAAAAACTTGTGCGTTCAGACGCATTATCCGGCAAATCGCACAGATCTAGCGCGTCAAAAGACCGGGCGGCGCATAGCGCGGATCGGGATCTGCAGTGCGGCGCGGCTTTGCAAACCGCCTCAAAGAACTTTTCACAGCCGCCTGAATGCCTTCGGTACTGTAGAAATTGCCCGCCACCGACGCACACTGCGCCACCACATTGCGAAAATCCTCAAATAAGCTCTTGTCGGGCGCCGCGGGTGCCTTCCAAAAATCCTTGAGAGTCACCAAAGGCCAGCTCTGCGCCAGGCCTTCGATGTTGTAGATGCTGTGGCCGAGGCAGTAGACCGGAATCTCTTTTTCCAGCGCCATGATGCCCACGGTGCTGTTGACAAGCACCACCCCGAGACTGCGTCCGACCATCTGTCCGGTGTTTCCGAAGTCAACGAAAGTCACGCGATCGGCAATGCCGAGTTCGGAGGAAAAAGCTTTGACAAAGGTGTCGTAGTCGATCAGACCGTTGTCCAACGGATGGTTTTTGATCAGCAAATGCGTGTTTTTCGGCGCGTGCTTGGCAAAACTCGTCAACACGTCGGCAATTGCTTCGTGCATGCGCACATAGGGCGAATAAAGTTGAATTTGGCTGTCGGAATTAAGCTGCAGCGGGAAAAAGAAGTACGGCGCTCGCTTGGCATGAAATTCACGCAACCGCTTGGCATCGCGCCGAGCCCGACGCGCACGCGAAAAGTAGCGCGGCAAAATGCCGATCAGTTCAAAAGCGATGTTGCTCGGCCGATGCGTGCGGTAGTGTCGGAAAAACGGCCAAAGAAAGAAGTTGCCCGCGTGATGCTTGATCGCTTGCACGACTTTGTCAACAATGTCGTTTTCATGGTGTTCGACGGGTGTGGTGTTGGGACCGAGCTGCTGAGACAAGGCTCGAATGCCGCCGGCCGTTTTCGGCAATCGCGAACGCCCGTTGACCCCGAACTCCTCAAGTGTCGAATAAGAGTTGCGCAAATAGCCCTCTTCGTACACCCAAATGCGAATGCCCAGCGTATCGGCCAAGCGAATGGCTTCCCAATGCATCGGGCGCCAGTCACCGTAGACGCAGATATCGGTAATGTGGCGTCCGCGGTAAATTTTGCCCACCCAGGATAGCCACTCATAGCGCGTTCCGCGGTAGCAAAAGGCGTGCCCTATGCCCCAGAGCAACACATCGCCGCCGCAGAAATTGACTTTTTCGACAAGCGCCCCCGCTTCTCGG
>OINQ01000229.1_pt1 | contig 12252 bp, 9 predicted proteins | sample 1585371 | NCBI WGS metagenome assembly OINQ01 (sample SAMN02674605, study PRJEB24791) | human gut metagenome, SKBSTL067 | isolation source: stool | host: Homo sapiens | place: USA | reverse complement strand
GATCACTGCTTTTGCCCAGACACAAAAAGAAACAGAGCGGGCGATCTTCCGGCTGGGAGCCCGGGCCGCACATGGCCCGGACACCGTTGTCGGAAGTCCCGTTCTGTTTGGATGCGGATATTTTCCCGCTCTGCGCACCCTGCCCGAGGGCAAGGGCGGCAGTGTTGTGCTCAAGGCTCACCCTGAGCAGGTACAGATCGTTTACGCCCAGCGGCGGGAAGAACTGCTGGATGCAGATACGCCGGAATCTCTGGAGGAGCTCTCCGCCATTGCAGCGCAATGGTGCATCCCCTGACAGGAGAGGCAAGGGCACTTCTTGGCTCCCCTGTCAGGGGAGCTGTCACCGAAGGTGACTGAGAGGTTTATTCGGCCTTATCGTCCTTGGGCAGCAGCACGTTCAGCACAATGGCCACAAAGGCTGCGGGCACGATGCCGCTCTCGCCGCAGATCAGCTGGAAGAACTGAGGGGTGTGTGCCAGGATGCTGGCATTTGCACCCATGCCGTAACCCACGCCCAGTGCAACGGAAACGATGGTCAGAGTACGCGGGGTCATCTTTTCCTTGGTGATGAGCTGGATGCCGGATACCACGATGGAAGAGAACATCATCACGGCAGCACCGCCCAGAACGGCCTGCGGCATGATGGAGACCAGTGCGCCCAGCTTGGGGATCAAGCCGCAGAGGATCAGGAAGATGGCACCGGTAGCCAGTGCACCGCGGTTGACGACCTTGGTCATGGAAACCAGACCCACGTTCTGGCTGAAGGAGGTGTTGGGCAGAACACCGAAGCAGGCGGCAAAGGAAGAGCCCAGGCCGTCGCAGATAACACCGCCGGACAGCTCCTTATCGGTGGCCTCACGGCTCATGCCGCCCTCCATCACGCCGGAGATATCGCCCACGGTCTCCACAGCGGTGACGATGAACATGATCAGCACGGGCAGGATGGCGCGCATATCAAAAACGATCTTGACGGGAACCAGCTTGGGGATGGCAAACCAGTCGGCCTGTGCCACCTTGCTCCAGTTCAGCACCCATGCCTTAGTGAACTCCACACCCTCGGCAGTGACACCGGTGGTGGGCAGGACAAAGCCCATGATAAAGGCTGCCAGATATCCCGCCACAATGCCGATGAGGATGGAGGAAGAACTCAGGAAGCCCGTGGTCCAATGCTTGAAGAACAGGATCACCACCAGCACGAATACGGCCAGCAGCAGGTTTTCCGCGGAACCGAAGTCCTTGGCTGCGTTGCCGCCGCCAAAGGAGTTGACACCCACGGAGATCAGGGACAGACCGATGGACAGCACCACCGTGCCGGTGACCACCGTGGGGAAGAACTTGCGCAGGGGCTTGAGGAAGAAGCCCAGCACAGTCTCAAACAGGCCGCCCAAAATGGAAGCGCCCATGATGGCACCGTAGGCCAGCACACCGCCGCCCATGGAAGCAGCCACACTGTTGAACACGCCCAGGAAGCCGGAGCTGGTACCCATGATGATGGGAACCTGACCGCCCACAGGGCCGATGGAGAACAGCTGCACCAGCGTGACCACACCGGCCACGAACATGGCGTTCTGCAGCAGGCTGACCTGCAGGTCAGCAAACTCACCGCCTGCAAGGCCGCAGGCACTGGTGATGATAAGAAGCGGGGTCAGGTTGCCCACGAACATGGCAAATACATGCTGCAGGCCCAGCGGGATGGCCTGGCGAAGGGGCATCTTGGCATCAAACTGGTATGCGCCCTTCTCCAACTCGATATTTTTGATCATAACTTCTCCTTTATCTAAAAGGCTTTTTTACACGACAAAAATTATTATAGCAGAGCCTTTCTCAAATTGGGAGAGGTCCGGGATATTTTTTGTTCATTTTCAGTTCATAAGTCATACTTTAACTTTAAATTGTTCTTCTGCAAAGTACAAAATCGGATGGATCAGCCCCCTGCTCCCGGCACCAGAAGCCTCCGAGGCGCATCAATGGCCGTGGTGCCCTCTGCAAGGTCGTTGGCGGCAAGCATCTGGGCCGGGGAGACATGGAACCGCCTGGCGATGGCAAACAGCTCCTCCCCCGCCTGTGCATAATAGATGCGCAGGCTGATCTCCGGGTCTGCCGGGGTCAACGGCTCTCCCAGCGCGATGGAGCCCACACAGGTGTTTCCGCTCCGCTGTAGGATGGCTCCTTCTGCCTTGACGGAAAGGTTGACCTCCAGTGTGCCGTTTGCGCAGACACAGCGCAGGTCCTCGGCACGGAGCCAGCACTCCGGGATCAGCTCCGCGTCCGAGGGCAGCTCCCGCCCCAGCGGCAGGGCAAGCTCCAGCACCTTTTCATAGCTTTCCAGCTCCGAAAGGCTGTTCTCCCCAAAGGCAGTCACAGTCACCCGGCTGGTCAGATTCCAGTTGTTTTCCCTGTATGCCAGCAAGGCCGGGCCAAAGGAGGCAAAGCAGGCCAGAATTTTAGCCCCAGCGTCCGGCAGAGGACCGGAGCCGGTCAGGGTCACGGTCTCATCCAGGGTGCAGGCCAGCGATTCCGTCTGTACCGTCTGCGGGGTCTGTTCTGTCTCAAATTTCGTGGAGAAGGCATCCGCCACGCACTGCAGCTGGTAGGGCCTCCATGCCCGCAGGCGCAGCATCAGGGTGGCAGTCAGGCGGCTGGGTTCCTCCCCTTCTCCCTCCGTGAGCGTAAAGCCCACCGGCTCGGCCACGCAGAGGCAGCGGCAGTCCTCGCTCAGGCCGTCCACATCCAGCACCTGATTGAAGTTCAGATTCACGCTCTGGCTTTGCAGTGCCGGGTCGCCCTCGGCACGCCAGGCACAGGAAACGACCAGCACGCCCTTGGCAACGGCTTTCCCGTTCAGGAGCTTGAGGTCTCCGACAGAGGCATTGCCGCTGAGGTCCAAAACGGCGGCGGGCGGCGTGGGAAAGCGGATCTCGCCCTCGACCGTGACCAGCTTTTCCAGCACAGCAGCGCGCCGCACCCCGGAAAGGGTGACCAGTTTCTGCTCCACCCCGCCATCCGACAGAGCCGTGATGACATCTGTTTTGACCTGCGTATGCACCGATACCACCAGCCCATACGCGCCCCGCACCTCGATGCGGCGCGGGTTGACGGTGCGGCAGTTCAGATATTCGGTCTGGCCTTCCACCTGCACGGCCCATGCCGTGAAGACGAACTCCGGCAGGTCCAGCAGCTTGGTAAAGGGAAGCTTCTGCTCGGTCTGGCACAGACCCGCTCCATCTTCCCCCTGATAATAGACCACACAGCGCAGATATCCCTCCAATTGCAGCTTGCCGGGCTGCAGCCGCTTTTGCAGCACCACCGGCCTGACAAAGCACTTGACCAGCTTGAACACCGGGGGCAGATAATCAGAGATCAGGATCTCTGTTTCCAGCGGCAGCTCTGCCTTGAGGGTACAGTTTGTCCCCGCCGCCGGCAGGGCATCCCGAAAGATCTTCAACTCCATGGTACGCGCTCCTTTCCTGTCCGCTCTTGGTGTCATTTTATTCCGGGAACAGGCAGGATAGAACGAAGCTACTTTCCGGAGACGCAAAAAGCCGCCGCACAGCGTTTCCACTGCGCGGCGGCCTTATCACAATCAGGGTTCGGAGAAAATCAGGTGCTTATTCAGCAGCCTTGGCAGCCTCGATCTGCTTGATCAGCTCGGGAACGACCTTGAACAGATCGCCCACGATGCCGTAGTCAGCAACACCGAAGATAGGTGCGCTCTCGTTCTTGTTGACAGCGATGATGCACTCAGAATCCTGCATACCAGCGGTGTGCTGGATGGCACCGGAAATGCCCAGAGCGACATAGATCTTGGGGTGGACCGTCTTACCGGTCTGACCGACCTGATGGTCAGCGGTCATCCAGCCTGCATCGGTAACGGCACGGGAAGCACCCACAACGCCGCCGCCCAGTGCAGCAGCCAGCTGCTCAGCCAGCTCGATGCCCTTGTTGACATCCTTGCTGATGCCGCGGCCAACGGAGACGATGACATCGGCACCGATCAGATCGACCAGCTTCTCAGCAGCCTTCTCGACGCTCAGGACCTCGGTCTTGATGTCGGCAGCGGACAGCTCGAAAGCGGGCTTCACGATCTGGCAGGCATCTGCCTTGGCCTGATCGAAGGGAGCCTTCTTCATAACGCCGGGGCGCACGGTGGACATCTGAGGACGGAAGCGGGGGCAGATGATGGTAGCCATCAGATGGCCGCCGAATGCGGGACGGGTCATCTTCAGGTTGCGGTCTTCCATATCGAACTTCTGCTTGGACAGGTCGATGGTGGAGCTTTCCTTCAGGAACTCGACGTACTTTGCAGTGTCGATGTCCAGATGGGTCGCATCAGCGGTCAGGCCGGTGTGCAGACGAGCTGCGCAGCGGGGGCCAAGGTCACGGCCGATGTTGGTAGCACCGATCAGCAGGACCTCAGGCTTATACTCGTTGACCATGTCGCAGACGACCTTAGCGTATGCGTCAGTGGTGTAATCCTTCAGCAGGGGGCTGTCGCAAACCATGACCTTATCAGCGCCATAGCCGCCCAGCTCCTTGGCAATGCCGTCCACGTTATCGCCCAGCAGCAGGCCGGTGACTTCGCAGTTCAGCTCATCAGCCAGCTTGCGGGCCTCGCTGACCAGCTCGAAATCGGTGGGCATCAGTTTGCCCTGGCGCTGCTCACAAAAGACCCAAACGCCCTTGTACTCGTTAAAATCAGCCATTGTAATCCTATGCTCCTTTCATCAGATCAGGTGCTTCTTGGCCAGGATACCAGCCAGCTGTGCAGCGGTATCGTCGCCAGTCAGCATAGTGCCTGCGCCCTTCTGCGGAGGAGTGAAGGACTTAAAGACGTTCGTCGGAGAACCCTTCAGACCGATGGTATCGACCTCGATCAGCGGATCGTCCTTCAGCGCGTTGTAATCGAACACTTCCATCGGCTTGTCGTAGCAGGTGAAGATGCCGTTGACGCTCATATAGCGGGGCTGGTTCAGCTCCTTGATGCAGGTCAGCAGGCAGGGAGTCTGCACCTTGACCATCATGTAGCCGTCTTCCAGCATACGCTTCACGGTCAGGGTGTTGCCATCCTTCTGGATGTCAGCCACATAGGTAACCTGAGGCAGATGCAGCTTTTCAGCGATCTGGGGGCCGACCTGTGCGGTATCGCCATCAATTGCCTGACGGCCGCAGAACACAACGTCCTCGGGGCCAACGCCGATCTTATTGACAGCAGCAGCCAGGATCTGGCTGGTTGCAAAGGTATCGGAACCGCCGAACTCACGGCCGGAGACCAGAACAGCCTTGTCCGCGCCGCGGGCCAGCAGCTCACGCAGCATTCCCTCGGCCGGAGGAGGACCCATGGTGATGACAACGACTTCGCAGCCGGTAGCGTCCTTGAGCTTCAGAGCAGCCTCCAGAGCGTTCAGGTCATCGGGGTTGGTGATGGTGGCCATAGAGGCACGATCCAGAGTGCCGTCTGCCTTGACGGCGACTTTGCCGGAGGTATCAGGAACCTGCTTTACACAAACAATTGCTTTCATTGTAAATCTTACCTCCCTTACTTCAGCAGAGCGCCGGAAATGACCATCATCTGCACTTCGCTGGTGCCCTCGTAGATCTCAGTGATCTTGGCATCGCGCATCATGCGCTCGATGGGGTAATCACGGGTGTAGCCGTAGCCACCGAACAGCTGCAGGCAGCGGCGGGTGACATCGCTGGCGGTGCGGGCTGCGATCAGCTTAGCCTCAGCAGCCTCGACGCTGTAGCGGACCTTTGCGCCGTTCATTGCTTCCTGCTTCTTCAGAGCGGCAGCGTAGACCAGATACTTGGCAGCCTCAACGCGGGCCTTCATCTCAGCCAGCTCGAACTGGGTGTTCTGGAATGCGGAGATGCTACGGCCAAACTGCTTGCGCTCCTTGACGTAGGCAACGGTCTCCTCCAGAGCGCCCTCGGCAATGCCCAGAGCCTGAGAAGCGATGCCGATACGGCCGCCGTCCAGGGTAGCCATGGCCAGCTGGAAGCCCTTGCCGCGCACGCCCAGCATACGATCCTTCGGGATACGGCAATCCTCGAAGATCAGCTCGCAGGTGGAAGAACCACGGATGCCCATCTTATCCTCAGCCTTGCCGACGGAGAAGCCCGGATCGGTGCGCTCAACGATGAAGGCAGAGCACAGCTTGGTGGGACGGCCCTTCTTATCCAGAACGTGGTCGGTGACAGCGATGACGATAAAGACATCAGCGAAACCGGCGTTGGTGATGAAGATCTTGGAGCCATTCAGGACCCAGCAGTCATCCTCTTCCTTGGCAATGGTCTGCTGACCCTGTGCATCGGTACCAGCGCCCGGCTCGGTCAGGCCGAAAGCGCCCAGCCACTCGCCGCTGCAGAGCTTGGGCAGATACTTTGCCTTCTGCTCGGGGGTACCGTTCTCATAAATAGGAGCAGCGCACAGGCTGGTGTGAGCGGAGACGATGACACCGGTGGTGCCACAGACCTTGCTCAGCTCCTCCACTGCCATGACGTAGGACAGCACATCGCCGCCTGCACCGCCGACAGAGGTGGGGAAGTAAATGCCCATCATGCCCAGCTTGCCCATCTTCTCGACGGTCTCTTTGGGGAAGTACTCTTCTGCATCAACCTTCTTAGCCAGGGGCTTGACTTCGTTTTCAGCAAACTCGCGGTACATCTTCTGCACCATCTGCTGCTGCTTGGACAGAGTAAAATCCATCGCTATATCCTCCTAACGGGTGTTTTTTATCTCCCGGGGTCGGGGTTTTCCCCTACCCGGTTGCAAACAAATTCCTCCTGACCGCTTTCCCCACGGCCAGGAGAAATGTTTATCAGAAATTACAGCTGGTCAACAGGAGTCTTGGTGCGGTCTGCGTTGTAAACGTAGAAGCCCTTGCCGGTCTTGCAGCCCAGGTTGCCGCCGCGGACCATCTTGCGGATCAGCGGGCAGGCGCGGTACTTGCTGTCGCCGGTCTCATGGTACAGAACATCCATGATGGCCAGGCAGATATCCAGGCCGATGAAGTCGCCCAGCTCCAGGGGTCCCATGGGGTGGTTTGCACCCAGCTTCATAGCGGTATCGATGCCTGCGATATCAGAAACGCCCTCCATCTTGATGAAGGCAGCCTCATTGATCATCGGGATCAGGATGCGGTTGACGACGAAGCCGGCAGCCTCGTTGACCTGCACGGGGTTCTTGCCGATGGCGACGGAGATCTCCTTGATCTTCTCAACGGTCTCGGCGGGGGTGTTGCAGCCGGCGATGACCTCGATCAGCTTCATGCGGTCAGCGGGGTTGAAGAAGTGCATACCGACCAGAGGACGGCTCAGGCCCTTGCCGATCTCGGTGATGGACAGAGAGGAAGTATTGGAAGCGAAGATGCACTCGGGCTTGCAGATCTTATCCAGCTCACCGAAAGTGGTCTGCTTGACCTTCATATCCTCAAAAGCAGCCTCAACGATCAGGTCGCAGTCTGCGCACAGATCTTCCTTCAGGCCCGGAGTGATGGCTGCAACGATCGCGTCAGCCTTTTCCTGGGGGATCTTGCCCTTAGCAACCAGCTTCTCGTAGCCCTTCTTGATCTTTGCCAGGCCGTTCTCAGCCCACTCCTGCTTGATGTCGCACAGAGCAACGGTGTTGCCCTCAACCTGTGCAAATGCCTTTGCGATGCCCTGGCCCATAGTGCCAGCGCCGATAACACCGATCTTCATAGGAAATCTCTCCTTTAATATCAAAAATTATGTAATGGATTAGTTGTTGGTAAACACTGCCTTGGGCTTCGGTTTTTCACGGCTCAGGAAGCAGGCCATGCCTTCCTGCTGATCGTGGGTCTCGAAGCAAGCACCGAACAGCTTTTCCTCGACTTCCACAGCCTTCTCAATGGGCAGGCTGATGCCACCGTTGATGGCCTTCTTGCAGTTGCGCACTGCAATGGGAGCGTTCTTGGCGATCTTGCCGGCCAGCTTCAGCACGTTCTCCATCAGTTCAGCCTGCGGATACACGGCGTTGACCAGACCAATGCGGTAAGCCTCGTCTGCCTTGATGTTCAGGGCAGAGTAGACCAGCTGCTTTGTCATGCCCATGCCGACCAGACGTGCCAGACGCTGGGTGCCGCCGAAGCCCGGGGTGATGCCCAGACCAACTTCGGGCTGACCAAACACGGCGTTGTCAGAGCAAATGCGGATGTCGCAGCTCATGGCCAGCTCATTGCCGCCGCCCAGTGCAAAGCCGTTGACGGCTGCAATGACGGGGATGGGGAAGCTCTCGATCATCAGGAACACGTCATTGCCCAGCTTGCCGAAGGCCTCGCCCTCTGCCTTGGTCATGGTGCTCATGGAACCGATATCAGCGCCTGCAACGAAGCTCTTGTCGCCTTCGCCAGTCAGGACGATGCAACGGATGGTCTCCTGATCGACAGCCTCAAAAGCTGCCTTCAGGTCTGCCAGAACCTCGGGGTTCAGGGCATTCAGTGCCTTGGGACGGTCGATGGTGATGATCTCGACAGCGCCCTGCACCTCGGTTTTTACAAAAGCCATTGTGAAAACCTCCAATTCAGATTCTCAGTGTTTCAAAACAGCTCCCGCGCCCCGGCAGAGTCTCCGGTCTGAGCCGGGGCGCGGGCTGTCATTCAATTCAATTCCAAAGGGGGAGCTTACATCTCAACGATGGTAGCGCAGCCCATGCCGCCGCCGATGCACAGGGTAGCCAGACCCTTGTGAGCACCACGGTGCTTCATAGCGTACAGCAGGGTGACCAGGATACGAGCGCCGGAAGCGCCGACCGGGTGACCCAGAGCGATGGCACCGCCGTTGACGTTCACCTTGCTCATATCGAAGTTCAGAGCCTGGCTGACAGCCACAGACTGTGCAGCAAATGCCTCGTTGGCCTCGATCAGGTCCATATCAGCAACAGTCAGGCCGGTCTTAGCCATGACCTTCTTGGTTGCTGCGATGGGGCCCAGACCCATGACCTCAGGCTCAACACCGGCCAGAGCGCCAGCGACCCAGGTTGCCAGAGGCTCAACGCCCAGCTCCTTGGCCTTTTCCTCGCTCATGATGACCAGAGCAGCAGCGCCGTCGTTGATGGCGGAAGAGTTGCCTGCGGTCACGATGCCGTCCTTGGTGAAAGCGGGCTTCAGGGTTGCCAGCTTCTCGACCGGGGTCAGACGGGGGCCTTCATCGGTATCGAACACGGTGTCGCCCTTCTTGCCCTTGATGACGACAGGAACGATCTCGTCCTTGAATGCGCCGTCCTTGATGGCCTTGTCAGCCTTGATCTGGCTGTTGTAGGAGAACTCATCCAGCTGCTCACGGGTGATGGGGCTGTAGCCGTACTTCTTCTGATAGGTCTCGTTGCTGCAGACATTCTCAGCGGTCATGCCCATGTGCTTGTTGAAGCCGGTGGCATCCCACAGAGCATCGTTGACCATGGTATCGACCAGCTCGCTCTTGCCCATGGGAGCGCCCATGCGGTAGCCGTAACGGCCCTTCATCATTGCAAAGGGAGCCATGTCCATGTTCTCCATGCCGCCTGCGACCACGATGTCAGCATCGCCGGCCTCGATCATCTGAGCAGCCATGTTCACGCAGTTCAGACCGGAACCGCAGACCACGTTGACGGTGACAGCGGGGGTCTCGATGGGCAGGCCAGCCTTCAGGGAAGCCTGACGGGCGACGTTCTGGCCCAGACCAGCCTGGATCACGCAGCCCATGTAAACATGATCGACCTGCTCAGGCTTGACGTTTGCGCGGTTCAGAGCCTCCTTGATGACGATGGAGCCCAGCTCAGCAGCGGGGACGTTGGCAAGGGTGCCACCGAACTTACCAATGGCGGTACGGCATGCAGATGCGATAACGATCTTTTTCATGTGAATAGCCTCCTGATTGTGTATGTTGTGATTTAAGAAAGACTGTTTTGTCAAAACGCCGAAGCGTTTCTTGCATAAGGAATGGGGGTCAGACGTTCTCTCCCCTGTTGCGCAGCTCGGCCATCTTCTGCTCCACGGCGGCTTCCACATTCGGGGTAACGAACTTGGAGATGCTGCTGCCGTAGCGGGCGGCTTCCTTTACAATGGTAGAGGAAAGATAGCTCCACTTGATGCTGGTTGCAAGGAACATGGTCTCGATGCCGGGCATCAGCGCGTGATTGGTCTGCGCCAGCTGGATCTCGTTTTCAAAATCCGTTACCGCCCGCAGGCCCCGCACCATGACCGAAGCGTGGCGCTTCTTGGCGAACTCCACGGTCAGGCCGTCGAAGCTCTCCACCGTGACATTGGGGATACCCTTGCAGCATTCCTGCAGCAGGGCCACCCGCTCCTCCACGGTGAACAATGGGTGCTTTGCACTGTTGATGAGCACGGCCACGATCAGATGATCGTTGATCTTTGCCGCACGCTTGATGATATCGAGATGACCTCGTGTGACCGGATCGAACGACCCGGGGTAAACTGCAGTTGCCATCGGTTTTGTCCTCCTTGCGCGCCTTTGAAAAGCGCATTGGTTCTGACATGATAGCACTTTCCAGTTTGCTGTGCAAGATGTTCTTTTCTTCTGCTACGGTATATCGTTAATTTTTAAACAATCCCACCCGCAGTGCCACGCTGCATCCTGCTACGCTATAAGTAAAGCACATCGTCAAAATTTTATCAAGTATTTTTTGTGTAAAATTTATTTTTTGTGCACCAAAGAATCTCTACAAAAAGCTAAGATTTTTAGTTATATTGCATCCAGCCCTGTTTTTTGCTAGGAAAGTATTGATTCTCCCGTTTGTTAATGATATAACTAAGTTGGAATTTACAATTCCTTTATGTTATTATAGGAGAGGATGGTTTATAATGGATTTTAAGGAAATGTACGCGCAGAAAAAGATGACCGCCGAGCAGGCTGCCGCGCTGGTCAAGAGCGGCGACTGGGTGGACTACGGCTGGTGTGTCAATACCCCTGTGGCCGTGGACGCTGCCCTTGCAAAGCGCCTGCCGGAGCTGGAGAATGTCAACTTCCGCGGCGGCATCCTGATGTGGGTGCCCGAGATCTTCCAGATCGACGACCCCGCTGCCCACATGACCTGGAACAGCTGGCATATGGGCGGCATCGAGCGCAAGGCCATCGCACAGGGCTTTTCGTTCTACTCCCCCATCCGGTATTCTGAGCTTCCCCGCTATTACCGCGAAAGCCCCGACCCGCTGGATGTCGCCGTCTTTCAGGTGACGCCGATGGACGAGCACGGCTACTTCAACTTCGGCCCCAGCGCTTCTCATCTGGGCGCTGTCTGCGAGAAGGCCAAGAAGATCGTCGTCGAAGTCAACACCAATATGCCCCGCTGCCTCGGCGGCATGGAGAACTGCGTCCACATCTCCCGGGTCACCGGCATCGTGGAGGGCAGCAACCCGCCCATCGGCCAGATGGCCGCTGCCGGCCCCGCTTCTGAGGTCGATCTGAAGGTCGCAAATCTCGTCGTGCCCCAGATCCCCAATGGTGCCTGCCTGCAGCTGGGCATCGGCGGTATGCCCAACGCCATCGGCAGCCTCATCGCCCAGAGCGACCTGAAGGACCTCGGCGTCCACACGGAGATGTACGTCGATGCCTTTGTGGACATCGCCAAGGCCGGCAAGATCACCGGCGCACACAAGCAGCTGGACAAGGGCCGTCAGGTCTACGCCTTCGGTGCCGGCACCCAGAAGATGTACGACTACCTCAACAACAATCCCGAGTGTATGTCCGCCCCCGTCGATTACACCAACGACATCCGCAGCATCTCCGCACTGGACAACTTCATCTCCATCAACAATGCGGTGGACATCGACCTGTTTGGTCAGGTGAACGCGGAGAGCGCCGGTATCAAGCACATCTCCGGTGCAGGCGGCCAGCTGGACTTCGTGCTGGGTGCCTACCTCTCCAAGGGCGGCAAGAGCTTCATCTGCCTGTCCTCCACCTTCTTTAATAAGAAGACCGGCCAGCTGGAGAGCCGCATCCGTCCCACGCTGGAAAATGGCAGCATCATCACCGACACCCGCGCCAACCTGCATTATCTCTGCACCGAGTACGGCTGCGTCAACCTCAAGGGCCTGACCACCTGGGAGAAGGCTGAGGCCCTCATCAACGTGGCACACCCCGACTTCCGTGAGCAGCTCATCAAAGAGGCCGAGAAGATGCACATCTGGCGCCGCAGCAACAAAATCTAAACATCGCCGTATCGGCTCCTGCCGTCTGCGGCAGGGATGGAGTCTCACATGATGGACAAAAAAACGCACATCAAGCCCTACATCT
>OINQ01000227.1_pt1 | contig 12304 bp, 10 predicted proteins | sample 1585371 | NCBI WGS metagenome assembly OINQ01 (sample SAMN02674605, study PRJEB24791) | human gut metagenome, SKBSTL067 | isolation source: stool | host: Homo sapiens | place: USA | reverse complement strand
GCAGACCCCACAGCAGGGAGTATTGCAGGCAGACATAGCCGTCCAGATTGAACTTCTTGTCCGAGTAGTCCCACCAGCGGCGGCGGTGCATCCGCTCCAGCAGCTTGGCCGTCACCCATTCCACCACGGTGGCGTCTGCCGCACAGCCGAGAAAGAGGGCCAGCGGGGCCGAACGAAGGTCGGCGAAGCCCACGGCCATCAGCACAGCCGCTGTGCCGTAGACGAAGCAGAATGGGCCGGACGCCACGCCACGGTTGACGAAGGCACGTCCTTTCACCGTCGCTGCCACCGTCTCGGCCACCCAGCCGAGAAATGAATAGACCAGATAAATGACGCAGAGGGTATAAAAATTCAGCTCCATTGCGTGTTTCCTTTCCCATATGAATGGTTACAGGGATATTGTACGCAGTTTTTGCTTCCCGTGCAAGAGGGAGGCAGAATTTTCACGCAAAAAGGCCGCTGTAGGCAACCTCTCCGTCACGCCTGACGGAGAGGTTATTTTACAGCGGCCTATATTTTATAAGGGTAAAGCGCTCAGGCGCAGCTTACAGCTGGCTCTTGTACAGCTCCACGATCTCCTCCACGCTGGTGTCGCGGGGGTTGCCGGGACGGCAGGCGTCGGCATAAGCGGACTCGGCGAGGAACTGGATGTCCTCCTCCTTCAGGATGCCGTGGAGATTTGCGGGGATGCCCACGTCCGCAGACAGCTGCTTGACGGCGGCGATGGTGGCATCTGCTGCCTCGACGTCGTTCATCTCGTCGATGCCCACAACGCCCATCGCCTTGCCGACGGCGCGGTAACGCTCACCGGCGACGGTCTTGTTGTACTCCAGACCCACCGGCAGCAGGATGGCGCAGGCCACGCCGTGGGGGGTATCATACAGAGCGGACAGACCGTGTGCCATGGAGTGGACGATGCCCAGACCCACATTAGAGAAGCCCATACCGGCGATGTACTGGCCCAGAGCCATGCCCTCGCGGCCCTCCGGGGTGTTCTGTACGGCACCGCGCAGGTTCTCGCTGATGAGCTTGATGGCCTCCAGATGGAACATATCGGAGATGGTGCAGTGACCCTTGGTGATATAGCCCTCGATGGCGTGGGTCAGAGCATCCATACCGGTAGCGGCGGTCAAGCCCTTGGGCATGGAGGACATCATATCGGGATCGACCACAGCGATCTCGGGGATATCGTTGGTGTCCACGCAGACGAACTTGCGCTTCTTCTCCACATCGGTGATGACGTAGTTGATGGTGACCTCAGCCGCAGTACCGGCGGTGGTGGGCACGGCAATGGTGAACACAGCGTGCTTCTTGGTGGGAGCCACGCCTTCCAGAGAGCGCACATCCGCGAACTCGGGGTTTTTGATGATGATGCCGATGGCCTTTGCGGTATCCATGGAGGAGCCGCCGCCGATGGTCACGATGCAGTCTGCCTCAGCAGCCTTAAAGGCTGCCACGCCGTCCTGCACGTTGGCGATGGTGGGGTTGGGCTTGATCTCGCTGTAAACAGCGTAGGCGAAGTTTGCAGCATCCAGCAGGTCGGTGACTTTCTTGGTCACACCAAACTTGATCAGGTCGGGGTCAGAGCAGACAAAAGCCTTCTTGTAGCCGCGGGCGGTCAGCTCGGGAACGATGTTCTCAATGGCACCGTGGCCATGGTAGGAAATGGTGTTCAGAACAATGCGGTCAGCCATAATTATTTTCCTCCAAAATCATTCTGCCCGCCTGCCAGCGGGCTCACTCTGTTGTTAAGGATACCACATTGTTAAACAATATTCAATGCACTTTTCTTGTGATTTCTATGAATTTTTTACACTTTCCAGCAAAAGAAAACGCTGTACTGCTCCCTCAGTCTCGCATTCGCTCGACAGTTCCCTCCAGGAGGGAGCCTTAACGCGGCGGCCAACGCAAAAGCCTCCCTCTGAGAGGGAGGCGGCATCGCATCAGCGATGCCGGAAGGAGTGATACAGCGTTTTTACCGTTTCATTTACCACAACCGGATGACCTTGATGACTCCCTCGGCCTTATCGCGGGCCAGCTCAAGGTGATGCTGCAGCGCATCGGCGGCGGTGTTCCAGTTGTCGCTCAGGGCGGCATTCAGAATTTCCAGATGCTCCTCACAGGTCTGATCCTGATTGATCATGCTCACCTTGCCGGTCATAATGCGGAAACGGGTGTTCAGGCCGGTGATGCGGTCATAGCCAGAGCGCAGATATTTGTTGGGCAGGCTGCTCATCAGCAGCTCATGGAAATCATCGTCGGATTTGCAGAAGTCGTCGATCCGCTCGGGGTGGTGCATCAGCTCAGTGTAGGCCTCCAGCTGCTCCCGGGGGATCAGGCTGCCATAGGTGCGCAGGGCGTAAGGCTCCACCAGCAGGCGCATCTCGAACATGCTGTGCACGTCCTCTTCGGTAATGCCGGAGACCATCAGCCCCTTTTTGGGCAGGATGGTGATCAGCCCCTCCTGCTCCAGGCGGCCCAGCGCGTCACGCATGGGGGTGCGGCTGATGTTGCCCATCTCGGCACAGAGCTTCTGCTCGTTCAAAAATTCGTTGGGGCGGTACTCGCAGTTCAGAATCTTCGTTTTCAGGTACTGGTAAGCCTGCAGCTTCAGGCTGAGCTTTGACTGGGAATCCATCTCTTTCATTGTTCTATCTCCTAGTTCGCAAGCAGGACCATTCAGGCAGCAATCAGTCGCCCGCCGGACAGCTTGTATCCCTTAAATAATCCAAGTAATCATTAATATTATTATCACATATCTGGACAATGTTTACAAGACTTTTTTGAAAACTTTGGGAGCTTTTCCGTTTTGAACAGATATCATGCATTATTTTGCTATAAATTGAACAGTTTTTTTGTGCTTGTCGCCAGTGTTTCGTTCTTGTTTTGCATCAAAGGATAAATTGTGGTACACTTGACCCAGAAAGGAAGGCTGATACCATGGCAGGTCGCGGGGGGTACAACACCAAAACCCGGCAATTGATCCTGGATTATCTCATCAACAACCGCCAGCACGCGGTCAGTGCATCCAACATTCTGGAACATCTGGAGGCAGAGGGGGCCAGCCCCAATCCCACCACGGTGTACCGGTATCTGGACAAGCTGGCAGGCGAGCAGCGCATTATGAAATATGTGGCCGATAAGGGTGAAAAGGCCGTGTTCCAGTATGTGGACGAGGGCCGCCACTGCCGCGAGCACCTGCACCTGAAGTGCGTGCAGTGCGGGCGCATCTATCACCTGGACTGCCACTTTATGGATGAGGTGCGTGCCCATCTGATGGCGGAGCACGGCTTCACCCTGCAGTGCGAGGGCAGCGTTTTGTACGGATTGTGCCGCAGCTGCGCACAAAAGCCCCCTCAACCGGGGCAGACCGCACAAAAATGCGAACACTGTGTTGACACGGACAAAGAGCCGTGATACAATGCAGGCAGGAAAAGCGTTGATCGGGAAAAGTAAGTGCTTAAGGTTCTTTTGCAGCGAGTGCGGGTTGGTGGAAGCCGCACAGAGAACGAGCCCCGAACGAACCCCCGTGAGCTTCCCCCTGAACCTGCTTCGGGCAGTTAGTAGGGGCCGACGGCAGCCGCTCGTTATCGCGGCAGTGCTTTCAACGGGGAGAGTACACAAAAGTGACTGGTGTGTTCGCGCACCGGTAATTTAGGTGGCACCACGGATACGGCAGCATTCGTCCTAGCAATGGGATGAAGGCTGCCGTATTTTTTTATTTGCAAAAACCTCTCCGTCACCGGGAAACTTGCCTCTTCTATCAGGAGAGGTGGCAATGCGAAGCATTGACGGAGAGGTTTAGAGAGAGGGGTAAGAAATATGTGTTGTGTTATGGGTTACACGGGGCACGACCTGAGTGCCGCCAAATTCAAGGAGTATCTGCTGCGCACCGTGATGCGCGGGCCGGACGACCAGCGTGTGGTGGAAGGGCCTTTTGGTCTGATGGGCTTTGGCCGCCTTGCCATCATGGGCCTGACCCCGGAGGGGATGCAGCCCTTCTACCGCGGTGCCGACTGTGTGGTCTGCAACGGTGAGCTCTACGGCTTCCGCTTTGAGAAGGAGATCCTGAAGCGCCGGGGCTACAAGTTTGCCTCCGACTGCGACTGCGAGATCCTGCTGCCGCTGTATTACGAGTACGGTCTGGATATGTTCCGCCACATGGACTCCGAGTTTGCCCTTATCATGTACGACTCCCGCAAGGACCGCCTCATCGCGGCCCGCGACCCCATCGGCATCCGCCCGCTGTTCTACGGCTACTCCAAGTCCAGCCACAAGATCGCCTTTGCCTCCGAGATGCAGAACCTCATCGGCTGGTGCGACGACATCCGCCCCTTCCCCATCGGCAGCTACTACTGCGATGGCCGCTTTGTCCGCTATGAGGACATTGCCGACGTGCCCGCCCCCATGGAGGATGACATGGAGACCACCCTGCGGAACATCCGCGAAAAGCTGATCGCAGGCGTAGAAAAGCGTCTGGATGCCGATGCCCCTGTGGGCTTCCTGCTCTCGGGCGGTCTGGATTCCTCGCTGGTCTGCTCCATTGCAGCCAAGAAGCTGGGCAAGCCCATCCGCACCTTTGCCATCGGCATGGACACCGATGCCATCGACCTGAAATATGCCCGCCAGACCGCTGATTATCTGGGCAGCGAACACCATGAGATCATCATCAACCGGGACATGGTCATCCAGAGCCTGGAGGAGGTCATCCGACTGCTGGGCACCTGGGATATCACCACCATCCGCGCCAGCATGGGCATGTACCTGCTCTGCAAGGCCATCCACGAGCAGACCGATGTGCGCGTGCTGCTGACCGGCGAGATCTCCGATGAGCTGTTCGGTTACAAGTACACCGACTACGCCCCCACCGCCGATGCCTTCCAGCAGGAGAGCCAGAAGCGCATCCGGGAGCTGTACATGTACGACGTTCTCCGGGCCGACCGCTGCATCTCCGCCAACAGCATCGAGGCCCGCGTGCCCTTCGGCGACCTCGACTTCGTCCGGTACGTCATGGCCATCGACCCCGAAAAGAAGCTGAACAGCTACGGCAAGGGCAAGTACCTGCTGCGCAAGGCCTTTGAGGGCGACTGGCTGCCCCCGGAGATCCTCTGGCGCGAAAAGGCCGCCTTCTCCGATGCCGTGGGCCACAGCATGGTGGACGACATCAAGGAGTACGCCGAGAGCCTCTATACCGACGAGGAGTTCCAGCTCCGCCGGGCAAACTACTCCGCCCACTGTATGCCCTTTACCAAGGAGAGCCTGTTCTACCGCGAGATCTTCGAGAAATACTACCACGACCAGAGCCGCACCATCGTGGGCTTCTGGATGCCGAACAAGGCATGGCCCGGCTGCAACGTCAACAATCCTTCTGCCCGTGTGCTGGCAAACTACGGCGCTTCCGGCGTGTAATCCTTTTTCCAGACAGCAAAAGACGGTGTGTCCGCTCCGGGCACACCGCCTTTTTGTTTACTCCAGATTCAGTTTATTTTTCATCAGCCACCGGGTCAGGAAGAAGTATGCCGCCGCAATGGCTGCAGTCACGGCAAAGCAGAACAGATAGCCAACGTCTGTTCCAAGTGCCGCCGTCAGCCAGCGCATCGGGGTCACTCCATAGCTCACACCGGTCACGTTCACACCCACGACCCGGTACGTGACATCCACGATCATACTCACATCATTCGTGCCCAGCAGCTTATCGAGCTGGGTCTCCACGATGTTCAGGCCGATAAACGCGAGGATCCCGGCCACCATCACATGCTTTGGGAATTGATGGGCGATCATACAGGCAGCGTAAACGCAGAGGATGAGGCTTGCCAGCCGGGCCAGATTGATGAGGATGGTCCAGAACGTCACCAGCCAGAACTTCGCGCCCAGTTCCCCATACAGCATCCCCCACAGCTGCTTCCAGCTGTTCCAGTCCACCATGCCGAAGGTCTCCTGGTCAATCACACCGATGCTGACCATCACCGTGATGCAGACGATGCCCACAAGGCCGCTGCACAGCACCCAGACCATGCTGGTGAGGAGCTTGGAGAGGATGAGCTGGTTCTCATTGACCGGCAGCGTGTGCATCAGGTAGCCTTCCCGGCCCAGCAGGTTCTGATAAAAGCGCTGGATGGTGTTCACGAAGCAGAGCACCGCGATGGCAAGGATGACCGAGACATACACGATCATCAGAATCACTTCGAGATTCTGGAAGCTTGTGCTGTGAGCCAGCGCGTGTTCCTGCCGGAAGGTCACGCCCAGCACCACGCTCAACAGCGCCAGCGCCAGATACAGCCCGAAATACAGGCGTTTCGTGGCCTTGAACTCATATTTCAGCAATTGTTTCAGCATTTGAATACCTCCCGGAAATACGCATCGACGCTCTTGCCCTCGGTCTCGCGGATATCGTCCACAGCGCGGTGAGCAAAGATTTTGCCGTCCTTCAGGAACACAGCCTCGTCCAGCACCGGCTCAATGTCCTCGATGAGGTGGGTAGAAATGACAACGGTCGCGTCCTTGCTGTAGTTGGAAATGATGGTGTTCAGGATGTAGTCCCGGGCCGCAGGGTCCACGCCGCCGATGGGCTCATCCAGCAGGTAGAGACGGGCGTTGCGGCTCATGGCCAGCACCAGCTGAACCTTCTCCTTGTTGCCCTTGGAAAGGGTCTTGAGCCGGGCATTGGGGGCGATGTTCAGCCGGGCCAGCATCTCATTGGCCTTGTCGGCATCAAAGCCGATGTAAGCCTTGGCCTGACTGGGCGTGCCGTAAAAATCCCGGAACATCTCCACCAGCTCCTCCACCCGCATCCAGTCGGGCAGCCAGTCGGCGTCCGGCAGGTAGGAGATCAGCTCCTTGGTCTCCGGGCCGGGGGCCATGCCCGCGATCCGGATGCGGCCTTCCGTGGGCTGCAGCAGACCATTGGCCAGCTTGAGCAGGGTGGTCTTGCCGCTGCCGTTGGGGCCCAGCAGCCCTACGATGCGGCCAAAATCCAGCTCCAGATCGATGCCGTCCAGCGCGGTCTTTTCCTTTCCGTATACTTTTGTCAATTTTTCACAGGTCAGCACCTTACTCATGGGGTTCTACCTCCTCTGTATCCCAGTGCTCCAACAGGGCTGCCGCCTTTTCCGGCGTGTAGCCGATGCTGCGCATCTTCTCCAGAAAATCTGCCGCGATGTCATGGGCGGCGGCAGCCCGCAGTTGTTCGATCAAATTCGTATCCTCCGTGACGTAGCGTCCGCTGGTGCGCTCGGTGCGCACAAGGCCCTCACTTTCCAGCTGGGCCAGAGCCCTCTGCATCGTGTTGGGGTTGACCCCGGCAGCTGCAGCCAGATCCCGCACCGAATCCAGATGGCCCCCCGGCGGGTAGGTGCCCGCCAGAATTCTGGCTTTGAGCCGTTCCACCAGCTGGGCATAGATCGGGCGGCTGGCATCAAACTGTTCACTCATTCTGCTTTGCCCTCCTTATGTGTTGCTGTATTAAGTAGCTAATACAATAATACACATTTTTGCATTTCTGTCAAGAGGAAACCCAAAAATTTTTTCGGACAGCAAAAAGGGACCCCGCAGCCAACCGGCTGTGGGGTCCCTCTGATTTATGGATTACTGCTGCTCCTGCGCGGCGCGCTTGGCTTCCAGCGCCAGAATGGCATCGCGGCGGCTCAGGTTGATGCGGCCCTGCTGGTCGATGTCCGTGACCTTGACCACGATGGCATCACCCACGGCGACCACATCCTCCACGCGCTCCACACGCTTGGTGTCCAGCTTGGAGATGTGCACCAGACCTTCCTTGCCCGGTGCGATCTCCACAAAGGCACCAAAGTTCATCAGGCGGGTGACCTTGCCCTTGTAGATGGCACCGATCTCGGGGTCCTCCACAATGGTCTTAATGGTGAAGATGGCGCGCTTTGCGTCCTCCTGATCCACGGCGGAGACGAACACATGGCCGTCCTCCTGCACATCGATCTTGCAGTTGCAGGTGGCGCAGATGTCCTGGATGACCTTGCCGCCCTTACCGATCACGTCCTTGATCTTGTCGGTGGGGATCATCATGCTGAACATCTTGGGAGCCCAGCGGCTCAGCTCCTCACGGGGCTGTGCGATCACGGGCTTGATGATCTCGTCCAGGATGTACAGGCGGCCCTTGCGGCACTTCTCAAAGGCCTCGGCAATGATATCGTAAGTCAGGCCGTCGATCTTGATGTCCATCTGGATGGCAGTGATGCCCTTGCGGGTGCCGCCCACCTTGAAGTCCATATCGCCGTGGAAATCCTCCACGCCCTGAATGTCCAGCATGGTCATCCAGCGGTCGCCCTCGGTGATGAGGCCGCAGGAGATGCCGGCGACCGGAGCCTTGATGGGCACGCCTGCGTCCATCAGGGCCAGCGTCGAGCCGCAGATGGAAGCCTGCGAGGTAGAGCCGTTGGAGGACAGGACCTCAGACACGCAGCGGATGGTGTAGGGGAACTCCTCCAGAGAGGGCAGCACGGGAACCAGAGCGCGCTCTGCCAGTGCGCCGTGGCCGATCTCGCGGCGGCCGGGGCTGCGGGGTGCGCGGGCTTCGCCGACAGAATACGGCGGGAAGTTATAGTGATGGATGTAACGCTTGGTCTGCTCGTCGGTCAGGTCATCCATGAGCTGGTTGTCCTTGGTGCCGCCGAGGGTGCAGGTGGTGAGCACCTGCGTCTGGCCGCGGGTGAACATACCGGAGCCATGCACGCGGGGCAGGATGCCGACCTCTGCGGCCAGCGGACGGATCTCGTTGATGCCGCGGCCATCCACACGCTTGCCCTCATCCAGCAGCCAGCGGCGGACGACGTACTTCTGCATCTTGTAGCTGACAAGGTCGAGGTCTGCATCAGACAGATCGGGGTACTCCTCAGCGATCTTGTCCATGATGGGCAGCAGGGCAGCATCCCGCACATTCTTGTCATCGGTATCCATGGCGGCCTTGAAGTCGTCCAGATACTTGTTCTGGATGGCGTGGAACACGTCCATATCCAGACCCACCACCTGGAAATCGATCTTCGGCTTGCCGCGCTCTGCAACGATGCCGTTGATGAAGGTGATGATCTTCTTGATCTCAGCGTGGGCGGCCTTGATGGCATTGAGCATGGTGTCCTCGTCCACCTCGTTGGCACCGGCCTCGATCATCACGATCTTGTCCATGGTGGCGGCAACGGTCAGGGCCAGGTCACTCACCTTGCGCTGCTCCTGGGTGGGGTTCAGGACGATTTCGCCGTCCACCAGGCCCACCTGAACACCGCCGATGGGGCCGTTCCAGGGGATCTCAGACACAGCGGTGACCAGAGACGCACCGATCATGCCGGCGATCTCAGGGCTGCAATCGGGGTCCAGGCTCATCACAGTCATGGTGATGCAGACATCGTTGCGCATCTCCTTGGGGAACAGCGGGCGCATGGGGCGGTCCACCACGCGGCTGGTCAGGATGGCGCGCTCACCGGGGCGGCCTTCACGACGCATAAAACTGCCGGGGATGCGGCCTGCGGCGTAGAGCTTTTCCTCATACTCCACGTTCAGGGGGAAGAAATCCACACCTTCGCGGGGCTTGGGGCTCATCACAACGTTGCACAGCACGCAGGTCTCGCCGTAGCGGATCAGGGCGCTTGCGTTGGACAGGCCGCACATCTTGCCCATCTCGACCTTGAACGGACGGCCAGCCAGCGTGGTCTCGTAGACCTTGAAGTTTTCAAAGGTCTCTTTGCGGGAACCAAATTCAATTGCCATTTGGTTTTGCCTCCTTTGTCCTTTTGCGGTTTATCTTCTTATCTTCCAAAAGGCAGCGGCCAGCGCATCATAGCAATAAAGCCAACGCCCGTGCCTTTTACAGCACAGGCGCTCGATTTACTGCTGCAACGCGCAGCAGCGGCCTGTTGTTCCTCAAAAAGAGCAAAGGGCAGGCACCACAATGCGGTACCTGCCCTCTGTTTTCTATTACTTACGCAGACCCAGGGTTGCGATCAGAGCACGGTAACGCTCGATGTCCTTCTTCTGGAGGTAGGCCAGCAGATTGCGGCGGCGGCCAACCATCTTCATCAGACCACGGCGGCTGTGGTGATCGTTAGGGTTCTTCTTCAGGTGCTCGTTCAGCTCGTTGATGTGAGCGGTCAGCAGAGCGACCTGAACCTCGGGGGAGCCAGTGTCCTTCTCGGTCAGAGCGACTTTGGCCATAACTTCCTGCTTGTTCATAGTAACAGTACCTCTTTATAAAATTTTATTTGCCGTCGGCACAGAATGCGGGAAAACGGTACTCCCAAATGGGCATACTCCCAGCCCCGTGCCGCGGTAACATAGCTAGTATAACAGAAATCCGTGCAAAAAGCAAGAAAAATTTTACTATGCTTTTGCAAAATAGGCCTTGGCGCGCCGGGCTGCATGGTCGATGCAGGCCTTCAGCTCGTCCAGGGTATCAAACTTCTTGCTGGGACTCAGGTAGGCGTAGAACTCCACCACCGGGTCGGTACCGTAGAGGTCGCCGGAAAAATCCGGGATAAAGGTCTCGCAGGTCACCTTGCTCTCGTCCGAATTGACAGTGGGCCGGGTCCCCAGGCCGGTGGCCGAGGGATACCAGGTATCACCGATCCGGGTGCGGGTGATGTAGATGCCATAGCGGGGCATCTGGAAGCCCGCCGGATAGATCTGGTTGATGGTGGGCACGCCCAGCGTACGGCCCAGACCCGCCCCGTGCTGCACCGCGAAGCGGATGGCATAGGGCATCCCCAGCATGGCGTTGGCGGCAGGCACATCGCCGCCCTCCAGTGCCGTGCGGATACGGGTGGAGGACACCGGCTTTTCCTCAAACTGTGCCATAGGCACCACCACGACCTCCACCCCCAGCGGGGCGCAGAGCTCCTTCAGCAGCTCGGGGGTCCCGGCGGCCTTGGCACCAAAGGTAAAGTTTTCGCCGCAGAACAACGCCTTGGCGTGGCAGTCCTGCACGATGCCGTACACGAACTGCTCCGGGGTCATGGCGCGGATCTCCTCAAACTCGGGGCAGAGGTAATACTCCACACCCAGGCTTGCGATCAGGGCATGCTTATCCTCAGTGGAGAGCAGACGGCGGCCCTTCATTTTGCTGTCAGCGGGCAGCTTGAAGGTGAACACCGCCGGGGCAGCGCCGTGGGCCTTTGCCCACTCCACTGCTCCCTCAATGACGGCACGGTGGCCGATGTGGATGCCATCGAAGTAGCCCATGGCAACAGCAGTGCCGCCCTCATGTTCCAGCGCCAGAGGCGACAGAGATGAAACGATTTGCATTGGTCGTCAGTTCCTTTCCACGAACAGCTTTTCCACCTTGAGCACACCGTTCACCACATTGGCAAGACCCAGAAACTGCCCTCCGGCGTTCCGCACGCGGTAGCGGCCGTCGGCAGCGGGATAGCGGCTGGTGGGGCACCCGTTGTAGAGGTGCTGCTCCACCCGCTCGTCCGCCACCAGCAGCGGCAGGCTGGCGAACACGCTTTCCACCGGCAGCATCAGAGCCTGCAGGGCCTCCGGCCCCGCGTCCTTTGCCGCCTGGATCTCTTCCAGCGTGTGGGCATCGGCTTCGGAATACACCCCGGCGGCCACGCGGCGCAGGGCGCTCATGGTGCCCTTCTGGCCCATGGCTTCGGCGATCTCCTCCAGCAGCACCCGGATATAGGTGCCCTTGGAGCACTTTACGGTCAGGGCATACTCGTTTTCCGCAGGGCTGCCCTCGTACCGGATGTCCAAAATCTCGATCGGCCGGGCCTTGCGCTCCACGGTCTTGCCCTCACGGGCCAGCTTATAGAGCGGCTGGCCGTTGATCTTGACCGCCGAGTACATGGGCGGGGTCTGCATCCGAGGGCCGAGGAACTGCGGCAGAACGGCCAGCAGCTCCTGCTCCCCTGCCGTTACCGGGGCGGTCTCCAGCACAGTGCCGGTCACATCCCCGGTATCGGTGCGCTGGCCCAGCCTGAGGACAGCGCGGTAGGCCTTGGTGTGGTCGAGCTGCAGATCAACTGCCTTGCTGGCCCCGCCGCAGAACACCGGCAGAACACCGGTCGCCATGGGGTCCAGCGTACCGCTGTGGCCCAGTTTCCGGGTGCCCAGAATGCCCCGCAGCTTGGCAATGACATCAAAGCTGGTCCAATCGGTGGGCTTATCAACAATGAGGATCCCCTGCATCATGCTTCCTCCTGCGGTGCATCAAGAACAGCTTCCACCTCAGAGAGGATCGCGCTCTTGGCGTTGTCAAGGTTGCCCAGCAGCTCACAGCCCGCCGCACGGGTGTGGCCGCCGCCGCCCAGACGGCGGGCAATGGCACAGGCATCCACGCCCT
>OINQ01000224.1_pt1 | contig 12428 bp, 15 predicted proteins | sample 1585371 | NCBI WGS metagenome assembly OINQ01 (sample SAMN02674605, study PRJEB24791) | human gut metagenome, SKBSTL067 | isolation source: stool | host: Homo sapiens | place: USA | reverse complement strand
ATTCATGCGTTTCTTCAAGCGGCGGATCAGAGGGATTTTCTGACTGCCCCGGCAGCTCACTCTCACTTACAGGAACAATCTCATATTGGTAGTTGTCCCAATAAGATTCAATATCAGCTGCTGTAAAATAATCCAGTTTCTCCTCTGGAAGTTTCAGTCTGCCTGACTTTACAGCTTCCGCACAGTAGATGATCTCATAACTTGTATCGTCTGAGAGATTGAACCTAAAACTCGTTATGGTCTCCCCGACAACAGGCTCCGTTTTCTTATCGCTTACCTCCAGTCCCGAAAACAGAGAATAAAGATCAGCTATGTCTTCGCTTTCTGTGATAACTTGCTTTTCGGCGGAGTATGGCTCAGCATTGCGATACATCTCAATGTTATTTACATCAGCAACATCAAAGGGCATAGAAATAGTTTCTTTTTTTTCACAACCAGTGAATACCAAAACCATAGCCGCCACCAAAACAAGAACAATCTTTTTCACTGTATCACACCGCCTTTCTTACTTGTACTGACGAAAAAAATATACTTTTGTTTCCTATCTGCCACCAAAAACTTTTGAAAACCAGCTTTTTTTCTGCTCCACCGTCTGCCCCTGTTGATTTGGATCATCTTCACCATCAGTAAGCTGCTGCCGAATTGTTCCGGCATGAAGTGCCTGGGCGGCCTGGGCAGTCTGCTGTGCCACCACCAGCGCAGAGCTGACCTCTGCCAGCCTTGCATTCAATTCTTCAATCTGCTTGTCCTTTACAGAAAGCTGCCCTTGCAGCGTGTCAATGGTGGCCTGTAAAATTGCTACCACACCAGCCTCTTGCGACTGTTCCGGCACCGCTCCAATGGAGCGCTCCGTATGCGTATCCGTATGCGATCCATTGGGGCAGCCATCTCTCAAAAAGTCTTGTTTTATCAGGGTTTCAGCCTGCTCCGATAGATACAAGACCCCCTGTTCCGTATGCGCATACGGAGCGCAAACCGTATACAGCTTGCCTTTGTACCGCTTATAAACCGCCTGTTTTGATACGCCTATCTCGTCGGCTATCTGCCGGATTGTTTTCATACCTTCACGAACAGGCCAACGGACACACACCCTCAAATCCCGGCGTGGATATGTACCAGCAAGCGGGGCCTGTCGGCTCCCAGGCTACTTCAAGGGTAATCTCGTGCCAGCCATCTGGAAACAAAGCTGTAAATCCCTCTCCTGCGTGTATGCCGCGCCCTTCCAGGAGCAGACGAGGGTGCGGATCATCGTCTGCCGGATCGGGAAGCTGTATCTGCGCGATTCTCTCTTTATCCCAGCTCATAGACCTTTCCTCCTTCCCCTAAAATAAGTCGCTATGCGATCCCGTCCGGGTAAGATATAAAATCAGCTCGTCCCCGTCCACTTCGTAGATCAGCAACCAATCCGGCGTAATGTGGCACTCACGACACCCCGCATAGTCCCCGGAAAGCTGGTGATCCCTGTTCTTCTCCGGCAACGGCTCCCCCGCAGCCAGCTTTTTAATAATATCGGTCAGCAAAGAAATATCAAAGCCGCGCTTTTTCACACGCTTCAAATCCTTCTGAAACTTTGTGGTTGGTCTTATGTTATACATCGGCAAGCAGCTCCTCCATCATCTGATCGACATTGGAATAGGTCTTGCCGAGGCTCGGATCGGCCTTCATTCTCTTTACTTCCTGGATTGCTTCGACGGTTTCTGCGTTCGGCACATCGCCGCTGATTTCAAAGGGTATTCTATACTCCCGCACCGCCTTACGCGCAAAAACATTGAACGCCGTTGTCATCGTCATTCCCATATCAGCACAGAACGCCTCAAACTGCCGCTTCAAATCTGCGTCCATACGGATGTTAATATTTGTATTCGCCATAGATAGCAACTCCTTTCGCTCTTATTATATACATTGTATCATTTTTTATTCACAATGTCAATATGCATTCCTGGTCGTTTACCCAAGCACTGGCCCTTAAACTTCCACCCTGGTATGTACGCATTTAGGGGGCAAAAAGCCTTGATTTATGCGGCTTTTCGGGCGCGGTAGCGAGGGGGCCGGTATATTTACCCTCGGAGGGCTGAAAACGGCTTCTAAAGCGTAACAGGGGCCTTTCTGGGCCTTATTCCTGGCCCCCATCGTGCAGCGCGTCCAGGAGCCAATCGCTCAACTCCTGGGAAGGGGACACCCGCACCGTTATATGCCCATTTTCAAAGCGTACCGCTGGCGGCGGGCAATCCCACCACTTACGGACGGTTTTCGGATCAAGGCCAGTTTCCCGGTGACAGTCAGCCTTGCGCCCCTCCGGGTGCTGCTGCCGCCATTCATAAACCCGCGCCTGGGCCGTTCCGCTGCCTTTTGGCCGCCCATTCCCTTCTCTCCAATTCGTACCATTGGCCTTATCGTTAATCTCCTGGATTGCTCTCGCGCCCTGCAAATGTACTGGCTGTTTGCGCCAGTTCCGCTTATTGACAGGCATAGTCAGGCCGGAGAGCTTCGCTATATCGTCCCTGGGGAATGTCACATAGTCCTCGTTGAACATCTCCAGGGCGCACACCACATCATCTTTTGTAAAGCGGTTTATATCCTCCACGCTCATATCATCGTAAGGCCGGAGCAGCGCGAAAGCGTCCCGGCGCAGCTCGTCCTCGTCTATCCCGCATTTTTTCGCATAAATCGCCAGCGTCATAATGCCATAAAAACGATGGCCTACCCGAATTTCGTCAGCAATCCGGTGCAGCCACCAATCGTAAAGGTCACGCTTGACCGTCCAACGACCCCGCCGTTCCTTCTTGATGATCCTCCGTTCATACCAATCTGGGTACTTCTCCTTTGCTTCATCCAGCGACAGGCGGCTCTTTCTCATAAGCCCCTCAAGCCGCTGCTGCTCCCCGTTACTGTCCGGTATAAACTCCAGCAACTTCTCCAGCATCACCCTCCCGCCAAGCCGATAGGCCGTCACGGGGTACTCCCGGCCCAGTTTGGAACCGGAACCGACCACACGGAAGCCCTGCAAAATGCCCTGAACCTGCGGTTCCTTGATGGTGGAGGTGTACCTGTTCCATATTTGACGGGTAAGAGAATATTTCAGCTCCTTCAAACATTTCTGATTGTACGGGTACATAGGGATCGGTTCCTGCAGCACATAATACAGGTGAAGCCCCGTTCCGCTGTTTACAACAAAGGTTGCCTGGGGAAGAATATCATTGTTCATCTGGTGGAGTGTGTCCCGGAGCTGGGGCATACCCACCCCATCCAAGTCAAAGACCAGGGCATAGAGATACCGGGCATTTTTGCCGCACCGCCGCCGTCCAAAATAGGAGATAGGGGACATAATCGTGAAATCGGTGTCTTGCAGCTCCCGCAGCTCGTCCAGCTCGTCAGTAATGGTACAGCGTTTCGCTTTACCGTCCCCCTCAATCTGCAGGGCAATACCAGTAGCCTTGTCAACCTCACCTTTCGGCACCGTCACCGCAATTCCATTTCCCTTCCTGTCCTCAAAATGACCCTTCCTCTCGAAAGATCCTTCCGGGAAGATCTCACGATAAAACTCATACGGCTCCACCGGCTCTAAAAACTTCTCTAAATGCTCGTTCTTTTCCCTATAAAGTTCCCGCAGCCGTTCCAGTGCTACTTGCTGATCCGCCATTCCTTACACCTCTTTTCGTACATTCTGCAAACCCACAGGGGGAAAAGGGGGAGCCAAAGAGCGGCCCCTTCGGGGCCTTAAAGAGAAAGTCACCTCCCCCTTTTCCCCCTCGCTCTGGGGCATGGAAATGATGGAAAACCTTTTAGGTTTGCCACATTCCCACACCCCGTCGCTCACCCCCATTTTCCCCTCCGACTTTCTCCCTGTCCGAAAGAGAATTTCAAGAGATTTTTTGAGGGCCTAAAGGCCCATAGGGGGGCATATATTATCAATGACTTATTTCCCTATTTTCGACAGAGCAAATTTCCCCTTATTTTTAGCCCCCGATCCCTCCTCTTACACGGCATATATTATCAATGAGTTTTTTCCCTATTTTTCGACTTTATTATAGCTCGACTGGATAGACCTTTTCAAGTCCTCCAGCCGAGCTATTTTCTTTTGTGCTGCTGGAGGAAGTTTAACGCACGCAGGGCCTCATTTCCTCCGGTACAGGCCCCAGGGGAAGGGTATGAGAAAACACAAGCTCCCAATAGCCACTACGACCGTTTATTCTCAGTTTTCGCCTTAGCATGATATTTTGGCCTTGGTGCCTCTCCCACCATTCGGTATCCTGGATCATTTCTTCATACTCAACATCATAATACGCTCGAATCCCAAGCTTTCCGATCAGCCACTCTCCGCCCGTCTCGTCCCGAAGTAGCTCTCGTTTAATCTGCTTTCTTGCCTGCTCGTCCGTAAATTCCATCGAATAGGGGCTCTGTATCACAGTTTCCCACAGCGTTACCGTTTCCCAGGCATAGCGACTTACCTTATAGCGATAATCCTTCTCCATGGAGAACTCTACCACATACCCGGTGTGCTCCTTCTTAGGCCGGAGTCTCCGATCCCCATTAGCCCGCTCCCGTGAAACCCGCAGCAGATTTGCGTTAAGCCCCTTCTGATAGCTGATCTCTTCCTCGGCGCTGGCCAGCTTCTCCTCCATGGCCGTCACCCGTTCCTGCGCGGCCTCCTCGGCCTCCCTGCCCCGCTGCTCGGCGGCCGACCGTTCTCTTCCTATTATCCTCTTTGCCTGCTCGATCGCATCATGCTTATCACGCTCCGCCACAGCAATCCGGCGCAGCAGCTCGTCGTACTCCTCCAGAGAAAGAATCGCATGGGTGCTCTCACTGTCGTTCCGGCCGCCAGGGAGCACTTTATAGCCCATGACACCCTTTTTCGCAAACTCGGCCATCATACCCCCCCTTACAAACCCCGGATATAGTTGTCGGCCACCACACTGATCCGATTATGCCCCAGGGCCTTGCTGCACACCAGCATGGCCGCCTTGTCCAGTTTCCGCCCGGCCTCGTCCTTCCTGCAGGTGTAAACCTGGCTCTGATATCGGCGTCCCGTCCCACGGTTTATCCGGTCGTAGGGGATATCCTGGATTGCCCTGGCCTGGGCCTTGTAAATGGCCGTTGCATACTCCGCCCGGTAGCCGTGAATATCGGCGCTCTGGTGGACGTGCTGCCACACCTTTTCCTCGCCCGGCGTCTCCTGTATCCTCTGGATGATCTGCGCCGCATTTGGGCCGATAATGGGGCTCAGGCGCTCTCTGCCGCCTTTTCCGTTCCTCACGTGGGTAAAATACTCCCCCTGGAACATCCGGGCGTCCTGGAGCATCCCCAGGCGCTTCACGTCTGCTGGCGTCAGCTCCGCCGTCGGGCGGCTCTCCAGGCTGGAGATCTCCGCTTCAATCTGCGCCCTGGTCACCAGGTCTTTCCCCCGCAGCTCCGCCAGCTCGCTCCGGCGCAGCCCCGTCCCCTTGCAGAACTTAACCAGCTCGTCGTTGTTGGTCTTGGAAAAGTGCCGGTCGCGCACCCGGTCGCCGCGGCTCCGCTTGATATCCTCCCGGTTCCGCTTTGGGGGCTTGAAGTAGTTTTCATCGTCAGGAGAAATGCCGTACAGCTTGCCCATGGCCTTGGCCTCCAGTTGTACCGTCCAGGCGGAAAGCCCCTGGTCGGCCCTGGCCTCCAGCCACTCGTTGACGTACTTCCTGGCGCTTTTCAGTGTGGTACATTCCGGGTGATGCTCCTTGATGTACTGGATAAAATACTTGGTGTGCTTCCAGTAGCTCTTGTAGGTGTTGAAGGAGAAAATCTTCTCCTTATCCATCCCGGCAGCCACCGCCGCCCGCTTGCTCTCCCCGAAGGCTTGCATCCCCACCAGCTTGTCATATGCTTGCTGATGGAGGTCTTTATAGTACGCCTTATTCCTGCGGCCCACTGTTACCTCCATTCTTTCGTATTGCTCATATAACTTATATATCTTATTTAATTTATATAAATTATTTAATATATTCTTATTATATAATTGATATACGTTAAAGCTAAGGCCGCCGCCTGCCTGCCCATGGGGCCCGGCATTTGGCAAATACACTTTTTAACGTCTTATGTATGACGGTTTGGGGATCTCTCCCCTACACTTTTTTGATCTGCTTATGTGTGCAGCCCCGATTTATTGAGATCTACGGCAGTTCGGGATCTGTCGTCTCCTTTTTAGAGGGAGCTACTCTCCGGCAGATTTACAGTATGCCAGCTACTATCCGAAGGGTTTATAGGGACAGATACGTTGTACTTACCCGTACTTTCAAAAGGATTACTCACACGGGGTCAATGGTGCGCTTACCATTTCACAAAGGTTACTGCGGCGAGCCCACGCACCACATAGGGGTATCAAACCTATCTCGGCTCCTATATTAGCAAACTGCTAAACCCCTGACCGGCAGCTCCCGGCCAAGACGCTCTGGGCCTAATTACTATTTACCCTCGCCCAGACGAGTATGAAGTCTTTGCTGCAGCTCCCGGCCAACACCGGCCGCAGCCGTTCGATCCTGCCTCCTTCCTGCTGGGGCCGCTGATCCGTAGCCCCTGCAAATACACGTATTCCTCCAGTGTCATGTTACCATAGATAATCCAGGCTGTCAACTTATTATGAAAGATAACCGTATAACGGTTTACCCGTTCATATATGAACGGGTAAACCGTTAGCCCACCCCAGGAAACATTTGCTTCCTGGGGTGGGCTATAATGTCCTATAAATGCCTTAAGATTGGTATGTAATAATTGTTACTGTGGCTTTTAGTTTTTCAGCCGATGTATTGAGCACAGTAACTGTATATCCTACTCCGCCCTCTCCGGGCAATGAAATCGTTTTTGCCGAAGAATATTCACTACTTTCGTAATTATACTCCGACCCGTCAATTCCAATTCCCTCGACGATTACTTTGTATTTTCCACTTGTAATTCCAGAGACTGTTATATCAATCATATCTCCAACATTGGGATCCCACGGACTGTTGGCCCCCATATAAAACGGGCCATAGCTATAACTCTTTCCTACTCCCAGATTGAGATTCTTCCTTACGTTGGCACTCGTTGGCATGATATCATCGGCATCACGAACCGTAACCCCAAAGTCATCAACGCAAGGCGTGCTCGCTGGCTCTTCTTCCAAATATTTAACCACAACCGGAATACTTTCTCCAGAGGATGTTGTCATAATCCCCTTCTCTAGGTGTACTGTACCCGCTGCAAATGCAGAGGTAGTTCCTACCAAAACACAGGTTGCTGCGACAGCAGTAGCAACAACTTTTCTTACAGATCTCCTTTTCATATTCCTTCCACCTTTCTTAAATTTGGGGATCAATAATAAACGTATCCTAAAACTTCAACCGTCTTACTTGTGTTGTTTCGTACCGCAAAGTAATACTTTCCAGTATCCTCAATTTGGATATTGACTTTGATACTTCCATTGCTCCCGCTGGTAAAATGGAACGTATCATCCGGGGTAATGAATCCGAAATCAAGATCGGCCGTCCTGGGAGAATACGTGCAGTTTATCGTAACGATCTCGTCTGTCTCCAAGAAGTATGCGGTATTTGCCTTCATAACCTTCCCAGCCGGAATATTCCACTCAATCCGTTTGGTGGCCCGTGTCATGCTTCCGGCCTTGTTTTCCGAAATGGTAACAGGGTCAACGGTTTCCACTGGAAGCTCTTCAATGCTGACCACTTCCGTCCCCGCATCCACCGCAACGATATTACTCTTATCAATCGGAACCGAATATACATCTGCGCCGATTTCTACAGCTCCGGCCGGGTTCATCTCCACACTACCAGCTACGAGCGCACAAGCCAATACCGCCCCTATAACAGATCTTTTCATCGCTGTATCGTTCCTCTCTATTCTATGGAATTGGCTCACTTACAACTGCATCGGAATCAGAGATCCTTTCCTCTTCCAGTCCTTCAAACTTCACTGTGTTTTGTTCTACCGGCTCCGCCTCCTTCTGGTTCAGATATGTAATTACTATCGCTGCAACAAGGGCCGCAGCGGCCAGGATAATTAGAATCACTTTTCGTACAGAGCGTCCCTTTATATTTCCGCTGCCTTGCACCTTTTCACTCTCCAGGACATCTGTACCTCTATCGGCCCCCATAAGTTCATCTGCCGGAACCCCAAATAATTTACTCAAAGCCAACAGATTATCCATACTCGGAATTGCAATTCCAACTTCCCATCTGGATACCGCTTGGCGTGATACATTCAGGGCCTCCGCCAAATCCTGTTGAGACATCCTTTTTTCTTTTCGCAAAGAAATTAGCTTTTCATTTAGTTCCACTATTTTCACCACAAATTCTATGTAAATAATCGTCATTTGTAAACCGCAAGCGGTTTACATTTAGGCAATCATTGATTGCCTTTTGAATTGCGCTGCGATTTTTACCCCAAAATCAGTCCTTTACATCAGCTCCACCCTGCAACCGTCCATACTCCTCCAGCTTATCACGGTGTCTTTTTTGGTAGTCCTTCATCATCTCTTCCATCAGTTCACTGACGCTCTTTCGTTCCACATAGGCGATTCTCTGAATCCCCTCATATACGCTTGGAAGCACAGAGAGGCTGATCCGCTTCTTCAGCTCCCGATCTTCCTTCGGCCGGCCCCGCCGGCCGGAGCTGGTGTCCACCATGGGCGTCTGCTCCACGAATTTCCCAACGGCGGCGGATCTCCTGCGGCTCTCCCGCTCCTCCAGCTTACTCATGCTCCTGCTCCTCCCTCTTCTCCTTGCCGGACATAATCATGTCTGCTATGGCCACGTACTCCTTTGCAAGCTCACTGTTTGGGGCCTGCTCCACAGCCGCCAGGCCGTCATATATTCCTTTTTTCGCCACGGCCAGCCGTTTAATCACGCCCAAAAGATTGTACTCCTTACGGAGCAGAACCAGGATATCATGGTCATCGCCCACCCTGGTATCGTACAGCGTGGCGATCACCCCCAACACCTTCAGCTCCGGGTTAATCAGCTCCTGGATCTCCTGGATGCTGTCCTGGAGCTGCGTCAGCCCCCGGTAGGCCAGGTAATCCGTCTTGACTGGGATCACCACTCCGTCGGCGCAGGACAGGGCATTGATGGTCAGGATAGAGAGCTGCGGCGGACAGTCAATCAAAATATAGTCATACTGCCCCCTGGCCTCCCGGAGCGCCCGGTCTAAGATCTTCTCCCGGCTGGCTCGGGAAAGCAGCTCCATCTCCATAGGCGCCAAGTCGATGATCGAGGTAACGATGTGCAGCCAGTCACTAAGCTGCTGCACACACTCCATGAGCGGCGTCCCATCCTTCCGCAGCACGTCCACGATTGTCCGCTCCACCTCCAGCGGCTCCAGGCCCACGCTGATCGTCAGGCTGGCCTGGCTGTCCAGGTCAATGAGCAGCACCCTTTTCCCGGCGGCCGCCATGGCCGCTCCCAGGTTGTGCGTCGTGGTGGTCTTGGCCACGCCGCCCTTCTGATTTGCGATTGCAATTACTCTCACCGTGTTCACTCCTTCATTTTCTTATGCCATTTATTTACGTTATATACTTTATTTTAATTATACCATTTATTTTCGTTATATCAAGTAAAAAATGGCGAGGCATACGCCTCGCCATTTTTTCTTCTTTCCTCCATAGGTACCAGGGGAATGACAAAACGGTTTCGCCGCCCCCGTGGTTTCCTATTCATCTATTGATCTCTCTGGCCCATACCGCTACCGACTGGACGCCCTTCTATCACCGGCTCCCCTTTTAAATCATTTTTTATATTTCCCCCAAAATAGTTTGACTTTCTATTGACTTGCATGTGTAATTTTTATATACTCTGAATATAAACTCGCATGTTTCTCTATTTCCTCAAAAAATTGGAAGGAGTGCGTAAAACATGAAAAAACCTATCGCTTTTCTACTTACATTAACCCTGTTGTTATCCTCTTTTCCCATGGCCTCAGCTCTCGATTCCACCAACGAAAATAAAGCCGAAACTATCTCAGCAGAAGAGTTCTTTCAAGCAATTCAAGATGAATATGCAAAGTTTCACATTGGGTATACAGCAGAAGGTTATGACCCGTCGGCTACATTTACACAGGACTTTCTTAATGAGAGACTAAATGATATTAGATCTCGCATGAGCTCCGTTACAAATTATAGTGAGGAGTTGCAGTCATTCGTTGAGATCATCCCCGAACCAGAACCGCTTGATACCGCCATTCCTAATGCTGTAATGCCCTACAAAAAAACTTATTCTATGACAAAAACGATTAAAAGTCCCTCTAACATGGGTGCCGCAGATATTTATGCCGAAGTCGACACGACTATAGATGCTCAATATAATGTTTTTATGAGTGTTGACGATATGACTACAAAACAACTTGGATACGCCTTTAATTTTGAATCCTGGACCCAGCATGATGGTTTTGAATCAAAAATATGGACTCAGAACGGCGCCAGCAATATGGAGTGTTACGCAACAGGAACTTTGGTTGTATCATGGACAGGGCCTGTTGCCGGTATTAAGCATAGCTATAGTTCAGAGCATACTATTGGTGGGGGCGCAACCCTTTGAATCCCATGATGACCCTTCCAATCTTGTTTTCAGTTCTACTTTCCGCATTAAAATTTATATTCCTTATTCTTGGAATCATCTGTTTTATTAAATATATCCACAAGAATAAATGACACTAACGGAAACATTACTACGGTTTAACATACTTGTTTTTATTTTTTTATCAAGCATCTGTTAGGGTCGGGAGAAATTAACCCGAATGGCGGTTTTCGCCCGGCGCTAACACATCGAAATACCCCCCTCTTATCGCGGCCTAAATATTTACTTTATTTTAATTATATCATATATATATTATATATCAAGTAAAAGAAAATGGCGAGGCTAAAAGCCTCGCCATTTTCATACTTTCACAAATAGGCCGATAGGACACACGCCCTCAAATCCCGGTGTGGATATGTACCAGCAGCCGGGGCCTGTCGGCTCCCAGGACACTTCAAGGGTAATGTCGTGCCACCCGTCAGGAAACAGGGCCGTAAAACCCTGCCCGGCGTGTACGCCGTATCCCTCCAGGAGCAGACGCGGGTGAGGATCGGCGTCTGCTGGATCGGGAAGCTGCAACTGCGCGATCCTTTCTTTATCCCAGCTCATAATCGTCCCTTCCTTATAGAAAGATCCCGTCTATTCAAGTAACGGGTCGTAATCGCTCTTTGCGTATACCACCCGAGCGATTGTTATCAGTTTCTTTTCTTCGTCTACCCAATAAAATATGAAATAGTTCTGTACCAGTATCTTCCGGTATTCATGCTTTAATGGCCGGATCGGGGTGTATGGCGGATTCATATACGGAAATTTAGGGATACTATCCCCGGCGTTAATCAGCTCTGTAGCAAGTCGATCCGCTGCTGCTGGATTTCCTAATTCTCTGCTAATATACCGGACGATCGCAACCATGTCCTGGAGAGCAACAGGCAAGTACTCCAGATTATACAACCTGTTCCCCTCCTATGGCGTCTCTCATGGCCTTCAATACTTCTTTAGAAGAATACCGCTTATCAGTAATCTTCGCTTCTCGTTCTGCCTCCCGCAACTTGAAGTATACTTCGCTCTCGAACTGCAGATTTTCAAATGCATCCATACTTAATACGACCATATCGCCGTATCCATTCTTTGTGAGGAAAACCGGCTGCGCCGTCTCATGCACTGTTTTCGAGATATCAGCAAAATTATTCCGCAAGTCTGAAACAGGCCGGATCATTTTCATAATATCACCTCACCGATATTTTAGCATAATTACGCTAAAATATCAACTCGTTTTATCCCACCACTTCCGAATCGTCTTTGGATCAAGCCCCGTGTCCCGGCGGCAGTCGGCCTTGCGGCCCTCCGGGTGCTGTAGCCTCCATTCTTGCACCTGGCTCTGAGCTGTACCGCTACCTACTGGACGCCCTTCATTCACTGGCTCCCCTAACTGCTTTTTCAATGCTTTCATGGTATTCATCACTTGAAGGTGCTCTTTCCGCTTGCGCCAATTTCGCTTATTGACGGGCATGGACAGGCCAGAGATCTTCGCTATATCATCCCTGGGAAATGTCACATAGTCCTCGTTGAACATCTCCAGGGCGCACACTACATCATCCTTCGTAAAGCGGTTGATGTCCTCCACGCTCATATCGTCATAGGGTTTCAACAGGGCAAAGGCGTCATGGCGCAGCTCATCCTCATCTATCCCGCACTTCTTCGCATAGATTGCCAGCGTCATAATGCCGTAGAAACGGTGGCCAACCCGGATCTCATCGGCAATCCGGTGTAACCACCAGTCATAGAGATCCCGCTTGACCGTCCAGTGGCCCCGCCGCTCCTTCTTGACGATCCGCCGTTCATACCAGTCCGGGTACTTCTCCTTTGCCTCGGCCAGCGAGAGCCGCCCCTTCC
>OINQ01000201.1_pt1 | contig 13493 bp, 10 predicted proteins | sample 1585371 | NCBI WGS metagenome assembly OINQ01 (sample SAMN02674605, study PRJEB24791) | human gut metagenome, SKBSTL067 | isolation source: stool | host: Homo sapiens | place: USA | reverse complement strand
AGCAGGGTCTCTACCTGCATTACATCTGTGTGTTTCACCCGGATGTCTGCCTGACCGCAGCACAAAGCCCCTGGGCTGCCAGCGTTGGCCGCACCAACCTGACCCTGACCTTTCCCGGCTGGGTAAAGCTCAAGGTGAGGAGCGTGCCGCTGCGGGATGCGGAAAAATTTTTCAGATTTATGGAAACGAATTAAACCTCTCAGCCGCCGATCGGCGACAGCTCTCCCAATAGGGGGAGCCCTTGGCATAAAGATAAAGTTATTGTTTTTAGGGGAAGTAAAATTGTTATGATTCATACGGTATTATTTGATTTGGACGGCACTTTGCTGAACACCATCGACGACCTGGCTGATGCAGGCAACTGGGTGTGTGCACAGCATGGGTGGCCGGAGTTTACGGTGGAGCAGTTCAAGCACATGGTGGGCAACGGCATCCCGAAGCTCGTGGAGCGGTTTTCGCCCGCCGATGCCCGCACACCGGAGCAGCTGGCCGCTACGCTGGCAGAGTTTACCGCCCGGTACGATGCCCACAAGGAGGACAAGACCGCACCTTACCCGGGCATTGCTGCCCTCATTGACGCGCTGAACGCCGCAGGCGTGCAGTGCGCGGTGTTCTCCAACAAGTCTGACCCGCTGTGCGGCAAGATCATCGAGCATTATTTCGGGGCAGGTCGGTTTGTTCTGGTGCGGGGCAGCCGCCCGGGCGTGCCCACCAAGCCCGACCCCACCTGTGTTTACAGCCTGATGCAGGACCTGCACGCAGACCCTGCCAGCACCCTGTTTGTGGGCGACAGCGATGTAGATATCCTGACCGGGCACAATGCCGGTCTGCCTGCCATGGGGGCGCTGTGGGGCTTCCGGGGCCGCGCAGAGCTGACTGCCGCCGGAGCCGATGCACTGGCCGGCGTGCCTGAGGATATTTTAGAATACGTTAGAACACATTAAAGGAACGACCCTCTCCGGTGCTGTGAAGCACGGACGGAGAGGGTCGATTTTTATTTGCAGACTGTTCACAGGATGTTTCTTGCATAAACTCCCCTGTTTTCCTATAATATAGTTCCTATTTGAAACAATTGAGAAACGGAGGACTTGCCCATGGCAGCTGAAAAGAAAACTTCCCCCAACGTAGAGAGCCGCCTGCGCCACAACATCCTGAAAATGCCCCAGGAGGTGTATACCGCCAGCGGCATCGTCATCAACGGGCGGCGGCTGAAAAGCTTTGTATTCACCACCGACCTTGCCATCATCCGCAACTGCGACGCGGACGCGGTGTTCGCGGTCTATCCTTTCACGCCCCAGCAGGCCATCAGCGATGCCATCATCAAGGCATCCTACATCCCGGTGTTCTGCGGTGTGGGCGGCGGCACCACCCATGGCGTGCGCACCCTGAACCTTGCCCGCGACGTGGAGAGCCAGGGTGCCATGGGCGTGGTGCTCAATTCCCCCATCTCTGACCTGAACCTGCTGGCGGTCTCGCGGGTGGTGGACATCCCGGTCATCATCACGGTGACAAAAGAGGACACCAACATCCAGAGCCGCATTGATTCCGGGGCATCCATCCTGAATGTGGCCTGCAGCACCGACACGCCCCGGGTGGTGGCAAAGATCCGAGAGCAGTTCCCGGATGTGCCCATCATCGCCAGCGGCGGCAAGACCGGCGAGAGCATTTCCGCCACCATTGCGGCGGGTGCCAACGCCATTACCTACACGCCGCCCTCTCCGGCTGTGCTGTTCAAGGAAATGATGGAGAAATATCGGGAATGATTTGCGCAAGACGCTGTAACGTTTTTTCTGTTACAGCGTCTTTTTTACGCCATGAAAGGAGATATTTCAGAAATTTTTGAATTTTTGCGAAATAATTGTTGACAAATCGCGGTCGATTGGCTATAATAATAAAGCACTGTTCAAGTGCACAAAATAAATATGGCGGTATAGCTCAGTTGGCTAGAGCATTCGGTTCATACCCGAAGTGTCACCGGTTCAAATCCAGTTACCGCTACCACGTTACAGAGTTTCGCTAAGATAAGGGGGACGGTCGTCCGCAGTAGTGGATGATGGATGTCGGAGGTTTTAGCGAAGCTCTGTGTTTTTGAGGCCCGTTGGTCAAGCGGTTAAGACACGGCCCTTTCACGGCTGTAACATGGGTTCGATTCCCGTACGGGTCACCAAAAAGCTTCTGATTGAAAAATCAGGAGCTTTTTTCTTTTTGTTTTTCTACACAACAAAACCCCGCCGTCTGCATCACGCGGACGGCGGGGTTTCCAACATTTTATGAGTGCATTGTGGAAAAGCTCAGGCTCAGCCCTTCTTGTGGGTGGGAACCATAACTTTCAGGCCGCCCATGTAGGGCTGCAGCACCTTGGGGATGGTCACGGAGCCATCGGCCTGCAGATGGTTCTCCAGGAAGGCGATCAGCATACGCGGAGGAGCCACGCAGGTGTTGTTCAGGGTGTGGGCCAGATAGCTCTTGCCGTCCTTGCCCTTGACGCGGATGTGCAGGCGGCGTGCCTGTGCATCGCCCAGGTTGGAGCAGGAGCAGACCTCAAAGTACTTCTGCTGGCGGGGGCTCCAGGCCTCGATATCGCAGCTCTTGACCTTCAGGTCAGCCAGATCGCCGGAGCAGCAGTTCAGCTGGCGCACGGGGATCTCCATGCTGCGGAACAGCTCCACGGAGTTCTTCCAGAGCTTCTCGTACCAGTCGGCGCTCTCCTCGGGGCGGCAGACCACGATCATCTCCTGCTTCTCGAACTGGTGGATGCGGTAGATGCCGCGCTCCTCGATGCCGTGTGCGCCCTTCTCCTTGCGGAAGCAGGGGCTGTAGGAGGTCAGGGTCAGGGGCAGAGTGGCCTCGTCCAGGGTCTGGTCGATGAAGCGGCCGATCATGGTGTGCTCACTGGTACCGATCAGGTACAGATCCTCGCCCTCGATCTTGTACATCATGGCATCCATCTCGGGGAAGGACATCACGCCCTGCACCACGTTGCCGTGCATCATAAAGGGAGGAATGACATAGGTGAAGCCCTTGTCGATCATAAAGTCGCGGGCATAAGCCAGCACAGCCTCATGCAGGCGGGCAATGTTGCCCAGCAGGTAGTAGAAGCCATTGCCGGCAACGCGGCCAGCAGCGTCCATATCAATGCCGTCAAAGCTCTCCATGATCTCGGTGTGGTACGGGATGGGGAAATCGGGCACCACAGGCTCGCCAAAGCGCTGAGCCTCCACGTTGTAGGTGTCATCGGGGCCGATGGGCACACTGGGGTCGATCATCTGGGGGATGGTGTACATGATCTCCTGAATGCGTGCGGAGAGCTTGGCCTCCTCGGCTTCCAGCTCTGCCATCTTGTCGGCGTCTGCCTTGACGGCGGCGTTGTTGGCATCGATCTGTGCCTGCAGCTGGGCCTTCTGTGCCTCATCGGTGCACTTCTTCAGCTGACCGAACAGGGGGCCGTTGGCCTTGCTCAGCTTGTTGCGGGCAGCCTTCAGGCTCTCAACTTCCTTCAGGCACTCGCGGTACTTTGCGTCCTTCTCGATGACTTCATCCACCAGAGGGAGCTTGGCATCCTGGAACTTCTTCTTGATGTTTTCCTTGACAGCATCCGGGTTGTCACGGACAAATTTGATATCAAGCATGATTTACTCTCCTTACTCTATTTCGGTTCGCATGGGGCGGGTAAGCCCTTTCCCATGCCGTTCAAAGGCGGCGTTCGCCTTAGATCGCTATGTTTTTCTTCTCGGGCAGGCCTGCCTTCGTACAACCTCTCAGTCGGGCTTGCGCCCGCCAGCTCCCCTGGTAGGGGAGCGGCGGGCGTATTACGAAAAGCTTCCATCGGCTGCCAAGGCCTCTCCTACTGGGCAACAACAATGACGGAGAGGTTTAATCCTCAACCTGATATTGCCCTAATAAGTTTGCAAAAGCCTTCAGCTGCTCATCCGAGTAGAAGTGGACGGTCAGTTTGCCCTTGCCGTCGTGGTAGGCCACATTGACCTCACTGCCCAGCACCTGCTTCAGGCTCTCCTCCACCTCCACAGGCAGGGTGCCGCGCGGGGCAGGCTCCACAGGCTCTTTTGGGGGCTTAGCCAGCTTCTTGCACAGGGCCTCTGCCTGCCGGACATTCAGCTCATGGTCGGCAATGATCTGTGCCGCCTGCTCCTGCAGCTCCGGGGTGGGCAGGCCCAGCACCACCTTTGCGTGGCCCGTGGTGAGGAAACCGCTCTTCAGCAGCTCCAGCACCGTTTCGGGCAGGTTGAGCAGACGCAGGCTGTTGGCCAGCGCACTGCGGCTCTTGCCCAGTTTGCGGGCGGCCTGCTCCTGAGTCAGGTCACAGCGGGTCATCAGCTCCCGGATGCCCAGTGCTTCTTCCACCGGGTCCAGATCCTCGCGCTGAAGGTTTTCCACCAGCGCCAGCTCCATGGCCTGCTCATCTGTGACATCCTTCACGACGACGGGTGCCTCGGTCAGGCCCGCCATCCGGCAGGCACGCCAACGGCGCTCACCGGCCACGATGAGATAGCGGTCCACCCCGTGGGGCCGCACCGCGATGGGCTGCAGCAAGCCGTGCTCTGAGATGCTGGCCGCCAGCTCTGCCAGCGTTTCCTCATCAAAGGTCTTGCGGGGCTGGGCCGGGTCCGGCTCGATCTCCCGCAGGGGCAGTGTCTCGATCCGGTTATCGGACTCAAAGCTAGGGGCTGTGTCCTCAAACAGACTTTCCAGGCCCCGGCCCAGTCCTCCTCTTTTTTTTGCCATAGGTTACGCTTCCCCCTGCTTCACTTGTTCCAGTGCGCTTTTCTGCTCGGCGGGGGCACTGTTCCCTTTTGTGCGGCGGCGTGCCGGTTCATGCGGGCGGTTGTTCTTTACGAACTCAATGGCAAGATCCATATAAGCCTCGCTGCCCTTGCCCTTGGGCTCATAGAAATTGATGGGCTGGCCGTAGCTGGGCGCTTCCGAGATGCGGATGGTGCGCGGGATGGTGGTCTTGTAGACCTTGGAGCCAAAATACTTTTTGACCTGATCCACCACCTGCAGCGTCAGGTTGAACCGCCCGGAGAACATGGTGAACACCACACCCTCGATGTCCAGATAGGGGTTGTACTTCTTGCGGATGGTCTTGAGGGTGCTGATGAGCTCCGACAGGCCCTCCAGTGCGTAATACTCACACTGGATGGGGATAAGCACGCTGTCGCAGGCGCACAGACCGTTCAGGGTGAGCAGATCCAGGCTGGGCGGGCAGTCCACAAAGATGAAGTCGTAGTCCTTCTGCACCGAGGCCAGCGCCTTGCGCAGGCGGCTTTCGCGGCCCGGCAGATCGATCATTTCCAGACCCGCACCCGCAAGCCGGGTGTTGGAACCGATGACATCGGTGCGGAACTCGGTCTTGCGGATGGCATCCTTTGCCTCCGCCTCACCGATCAGCAGCTCATAAGTACCCACATCGACACTCCGCTTGGGAATGCCGTAACCGGTGGTGGTATTGCCCTGCGGGTCCAGATCGACGATGAGCGTCTTTTTGCCCAGAGCCGCAACGCAGGACGAAAGGTTCACGGCCGTGGTGGTCTTGCCCACGCCGCCTTTTTGGTTTGCAATTGCAACGATTTTAGCCACGCTCTTTGTTTCCTCCCGGGAAAATTATTTGTTCCACGTGGAACATTCGAGGCCGGGCCCCGCTGTTTTCCCACCAGCAAAGCCCCTTTAAAGACTAGTATAGCACATCAGCGCGGCTTTTTGAACCTGTTTCCTGATTATTTTGCGTAAAACCCCTGTGGAATTGCATTTTTTGTGAAAATTGCGATGCGTTTTATCTTTGCGCGGCTGCGGTTGGAATGCGCACCGTGTATTCGATATAGCCGTCCCGCTCTTCCCTGTGGGCCGTAGCAGGCACACCGTTGTCCGTCATCAGCCGGATGGCATGGTCGATGGTGTTGACAAAGATGCGCACATCCTTGACCATGGAGATGCGGTGTCTGCCCGGGGCGGCGGCATTGAGCACCTGCTCAATGTACAGGTCGGTCTGCCGGGCATTCATCCGCCGCTTGGCAATGGTGATAAGGGCTTCGCTCCGCCGGTTCTCGGGCAGGCGCAGGACAGCCCGGGCGTGGCGCTCGGTCAGGCCATTGTCCAACACGAACTGCCTTTGGTCCACCGTCAGCTGTAGCAGCCGCAGCTTGTTGGCAAGGGTGGGCTGTGCCATGCCCAGCCGCTTGGCCGCCTCGGCCTGGGTGCAGTCCCAAAGGGCGATCACATCCCGCAGCCCCTGTGCCTGCTCAAAGGGGTTCAGGTCTTCCCTCTGGATGTTTTCCAGCAGACCCAGCGCCGCAGTCCGCTGGTCACCGCAGTCACAGAGGATGGCCGGGATGGTCTCCATCTTGGCCAGCTTGCAGGCGCGGAGCCGCCGCTCCCCTGCGACCAGCTCGTAACCACCCTCGACCTTCCTCACCGAGATGGGCTGAAGCAGGCCGTTTTCCCGGATGCTCTGAGCCAGCCCCGCCAGCTCCTTTTCATCAAAAACAGTCCGAGCCTGAAACGGCGAGGGACGGATGCTTTCCACAGGCAGGGTGTAGATCTTTCCGGCAGATTTCTTCCATTCAAACATGATTCTTTCCCCTTTCGCTGAAATGTGACGCAGTTTTCCACTGTTTCCCGGGAAACGGTGGAAAACTCACTCATTGCAGTTCCAGTGTACCAGAAATCAAAAAGCCCTGCCAGAAGAATCGTTCGGCAGGGCTTGGCATTTATCTTGCGGTTTTTCGTTATTTCAGCGGAGACTTTGCGATCTTTCCACCGTTTCTGGGGTAGGCTGTCGGAGTTTGCGAAATCTTTTTGCAGAGGATGAGGGTGCGGGTATCGCCGCCCGGCAGATGCAGGGTGCGGGTCTCCTTATACTCACCGCCCAGCTTCCGGATGGCACCGCGGGCCGCAGCCAGCTCCTCCTCGCCGGAAGCGCCTTTCATGGCAAGGAAGCTGCCACCCACCTTGACCAGCGGTAAGCAGTACTCGGCCAGCATGGGCAGAGCCGCCACCGCACGGGCAGAGGCCAGATCAAACTGCTCCCGCCATGCTTTGCGGGCGGCTTCCTCGGCGCGCTCCTTGGCAAACTCCACCCCGGTCAGGCCCAGCTGAGCGCAGGCATACTTCAAGAACTCCACCCGCTTGCCGGTGGGTTCCATCAGGGTCAGCTCCAACTCGGGCTTGTAGATCTTTGTCACGATGCCCGGGAATCCGGCACCGGCACCCACGTCCACCATCTTCCCTGCCACTTCGGGCTGGCTGGCAAACAGCAGGCTGTCGAGGAAGTGCTTGTCCTCAATGCCCTCCGGGTCGGTGATGGCGGTCAGATTGACCTTCTGGTTGTAGTCCACCAGGATCTGCGCAAAGGCATCCAGCTGGTCCAGCTGGTCCCCGGTCAGCGCAATGTTCCACATGGAACATTTTTGCTCTAATCTGTTCTTGTCGATCATTTATCTGTCCCTTTTCGTGTGAGGCAATTCTTTTCTCTTTTTATCAATGGCTCCCCTATCAGGGGAGCTGTCGCCGCAGGCGGCTGAGAGGTTGTACAGAGGTTATGCTATCCTTCGTCCAACCTCTCCGTCAGTGCTACGCACTGCCACCTCTCCTAGTAGGAGAGGCCTTGGCATTGCATTAGGTTTTCTCTCTCACTGTTAAAGCAATACTCAGCTGCGCCACATCGGAGGGCGACACACCGGGGATGCGGCCCGCCTGCCCCAGATTCTTCGGGCGGATGCGGGTCAGCTTCTCACGGGCCTCCAGCGTCAGGCCGGTCAGGTCAGCATACTCAAAATCTGCGGGGATCAGGGTCTTTTCGTGGCGAGCCACGTCACGGATCATCCGATCCTGCCGGGCAATGTAGCCTGCGTACTTGATCTCGGTCTCCAGCCGCTCGGCCAGCATGGGGGTGATGCCCTCGCCCCAGCCGATCACCCCCGCCAACAGCGGGTAGCTGATCTCGGGGCGGCGGAGCAGCTCCTCGGCAATGCCGCCCTCCGCGGCAGGGGTCAGCCCGGCTGCTTCCATGGCAGCGCGCAGGTCAGCAGTGCGCAGGTGGGTCTCGTGCAGGCGGCGGCGCTCCGCTTCCAGAATGCTCTGGGTGTGCTGGTATTTTGCCCAGCGGTCATCCTGCACCAGACCATACTCCCGGCCAATGGGGGTCAGCCGCTGATCGGCGTTGTCCTGCCGCAGGGTCAGGCGGTACTCGCTCCGGCTGGTCATCATGCGGTAAGGGTCCATGACCCCCTTTGTGACAAGGTCATCCACCAGCGTGCCCAGATAACTGGTCTGACGCTCCAGGATGAGCTGACTCTCCCCTTTTGCACTGCGGGCAGCGTTCAGACCTGCCAGCAGACCCTGCGCGGCGGCTTCCTCGTAGCCGGAGGTGCCGTTGAACTGGCCTGCACCATACAGGCCCCGCACCACCTTGCTCTCCAGCGTGGCCTCCAGACTGGTCGGGTCTACGCAGTCATACTCGATGGCGTAGGCCGGGCGCATGATTTCAATGTGTTCAAAGCCCTGAATGCTCCGGTAAAAGGCGTTCTGCACATCCTCAGGCAGGCTGCTGGACGCACCCTGCAGATACATCTCCTCTGTGTTCTCGCCGCAGGGCTCCACAAAGATGGGGTGCCGGTCCTTGCCCGCAAAGCGCACCACCTTGTCCTCAATGGAGGGGCAGTACCGGGGGCCAACCCCCTCGATCATGCCGCCATAGAGCGGGCTGCGCTGGATGTTGTCCAGAATGATCCGGTGGGTTTCGGGGTTGGTGTAGGCGATCCAGCATTCGACCTTGTTGTGCATGGGTGCATCCGTCAGAAAGCTGAAGGGCTGCAGTTCACTGTCCGGGTCTCCAGGCTGGCATTCCAGCTTGGAGAAGTCGATGCTTCTCCGGTGGACGCGGGCAGGGGTACCGGTCTTGAACCGCCGCAGAGGCAGACCGGCGGCTTTCAGGCTTTCGGTCAGGGCATTGGCGGCGTGCATCCCGTCAGGGCCGGAAGCATACCACGCATCACCGACAAAAATTTTACCGCCCAGGTTGGTGCCCGTGGCAATGACCACACACTTTGCGCTGTACTCCCCGTTCAGCTGGGTCACAACGCCCTTGACATGGCCGTTCTCCACCTCAATGCCCACCACCTCGGCCTGATGGATGGCAAGGCCGGGCGTGAGTTCAAGGGCGTGCTTCATATATTCATGGTAGCGCTTGCGGTCGGTCTGAACGCGCAGGGCATGAACGGCAGGGCCTTTGCCCTTGTTCAGCATCCGGCTCTGCAGGTAGGTGGCATCCGCCGCAAGGCCCATCACGCCGCCCAGCGCATCCAATTCACGTACCAGCGTTCCTTTTGCAGTTCCGCCGATGCTGGGGTTGCAGGGCATGTTGCCAATGGCATCCAGGCTCATGGTAAACACCGCCGTTTTGGCACCCAGCGTGGCAGCAGCGTGGGCCGCTTCAATGCCAGCGTGGCCCGCGCCTATTACGATCACATCGTAATCTCCAAGATGATTCATGTAATATACTTCCCCTAAGAATAGAAAACTTTATCTTTATGCCAAGGGCTCCCCTACTAGGGGAGCTGGCGAACGAAGAGAGCCTGAGAGGTTTAAATTTGTTACTTCCCCACACAGAACCGCTCAAACACTTCATTGATGACATTCTCCGACGCATTTTCGCCGGTGAGGTCACAGAGGGCATCCAGCGCATCGTCCACACAGACCGATACGGCATCCAGCCCAAACCCGCCGCTGACCGCATCCAGCGCACCGGCCACTGCATCCCGCGCGCGGGTGGCGGCGGCAAGCTGGCGCTGGCCCGAGAGGCTGGCAGCGTGGGGGTCGATGTTGTTGGTGCCCAGCAGGCGGGCAACGGCAGCGGCGATCACCCTGCGGCTCCCCTCTTCCTGACAGCAGACCGGGAGCACCATGGCAAAATCGCCTGCAATGATCTCTGCGTCAAACTGAGTGGGCTTGTCCTCTTTGTTGACCAGTGCAATGGCCGGGCGGCCAGCGCACCGCTGCGCCAGCGCAAGATCCTCCCGGGTCAGGGGCTCAGAGCCATCGAACACCGCCAGGATCAGCCCCGCCTCGTCCAGCTTTTTCCAGCTGCGGCGGATGCCTTCGGCCTCGATCGCATCCTCGGTCTCCCGCAGACCGGCCGTGTCGAACAGGTTCAGCCGGATGTCCCCCAGCCGGACAGCCTGCTCCACCACATCCCGGGTGGTGCCCGCCACGGGGGTGACGATAGCCCGGTCGAACCCGGCCAGCAGATTGAGCAGGGTGGACTTGCCCGCATTGGGCCGCCCCACGATGGCACAGTCCACACCCTCCCGCAGGACAGCACCGGCATCATAATTCCGGATGAGGGTGTCCAGCTCTCCCTTCACGGCAGTCAGGGTGGATACCAGCTGGGCATCCTCCAGCGCTGGAACGTCCTCCTCGGGGAAATCCACCCAGGCAGTCAGATGGGCCTGCAGGGCGGTCAGGGCATCCTTTTCAGTCCCGATCTTCTTCGCCAGCGCGCCGTTCAGGGAGGCATTGGCCAGCGCCGCACCCTGTCGGCCATCGGCAGAGATCAGGTCCATAACGGCCTCGGCCTGGGTCAGGCCCAGCTTGCCGTTGAGGAAGGCGCGGCGGGTGTACTCACCGGGGGCGGCGGGGGCGGCACCGGCTGCGATGCAGCTTTCCACCAGCCGCCGGGCCACCGCACTGCCGCCGTGGCAGGAAAGCTCCACCACATCCTCGCCGGTGTAGCTGTGGGGTGCCCGGAAGAAGAGGGCCACGCCCTCGTCAAAGGCTTCCTCCCCTTCCATGAAATGCCCAAACAGAGCGGTGTAGCCCTTGGCCTCCTCCACCCGCTTTGCCGGGTTGGCCGGGTGGAACACCTTTGCCGCCACGGCATAGCTCTCCGGGCCGGAAAGACGCACCACGGCAATGCCGCCTGCGCCGGGCGCGGTTGCAATGGCCGCGATCGTTGAATGTTCCATGTTGGTGCTCTCCCTCCGCTCTCAAATCAGAATTATTGTATCACGAAGCGACGAAAAAGGAAAGAGACAAAAAGCCCCCTTCCAGTTTTCCACCGGAAGGGGGCAGCATTGTGCAAAACTCAGCGGAGTTTACAGCTCGATCTTGCCGAAGCTGAAATCGGCAAAATCATCCACGCGCTCGGTGCGCTTGGGTGCCACGGGTGCGGCAGTTTCTGCGTCACGGGGAGCATAGGTGCGCTCGGGCACGCTGGAAGGACGAGGACCGCGGCTGCCTGCGGGGCGGCCATTGCGGGGACCTCCATTCCGGGGGCTGCTGCCGCGTCCGCCGCGGAAGCCGCCATTGCGGTTGCCGCCGGGGCGGCGGCCATTGCCCCTCGGGCGGCGCTCGCCGTAGGTGTTGTCGGTCTGAGCATCGGGAGCAGTGGAGTAGATGACCACACGGCGGTCACGGCCCTCCCCCTTGCTCTCGCTGCGCACACCCTCCATCTTGCCGATGGCAGAGTGGATGATGCGGCGCTCGTAGGGGTTCATGGGTTCCATGGCAAAGCTGCGGCCGGTCTTGCGCACCTTGTTGCCAATGCGCTGTGCCAGCACGGTCAGGTCATTCTCACGCTTGTCGCGGTAGCCGGCCACATCCAGGCCCAGCTTGATGTAATCGCCTTCCAGGCGGTTGGCCACCAGGCTTGCCAGGTAGGACAGGCTTTCCATGGTCTCGCCGCGGCGGCCGATCAGGGCACCCAGCTTCTCACCATCCAGACGGATGATGGTGGCCTCGCCCTTCTGCACGGCGCTGAAGGTAACATTTTCCACGCCCATCAGAGCAATGACTTCCTTCAGGTAGTCCACAGCGGCCTTGACCTTGGCGTTCTCTTCGATGTTGATGGGAACTTCCGGCTCCTCGCCTTCTGCGGCGGGGGCGGCAGTCTCCTCAGCAGGAGCGGCCTCCTCTGCCACAGGGGCAGCGGCAGGCTCCTCGGCCTTGGGTTCCTCAGCGGGAGTTTCCTCCACAACAGGCTTCACCTCAGGCTCCACCTTCTCCTCCACCACGGGAGCGGCCGGGGCATCGAGCTCTTCCACGCTCACACGCACCTTGGCGGGGGTGGTCTTCAGGCCCAGAAAACCAGTTTTCTGGGGCATTTCGAGCACTTCATAGCTCACATTCAGGTCGTCGGCCTGCACGCCCAGCAGGGCGCAGGCTTTTGCGCGGGCTTCATCGACCGTCTTGCCGGTCGCTTCCTGAGTACGGATCATAACCGTCAATCCTCCTTCTTGTTTTCCAGCTCGCTCAGCGGAACGGTGCGCTCGTCCTTATAGCGCTCCTCATCCAGCTTGCGGGCATACTCCAGGCGGCGCTTGTTCATTTCGCTGGCGGAGATATTTTTCTCCACGACCTCGCCGGTCTTTTCATCCGTGACCTTGATGGTGGTGCTCTTTACACCGCGCTTCTGCTCCTTCTTGCGGGCAGCCATCTCGGCGGCAACCTCTGCCTTCATCTTCTCAGGGTCGTAGATCTTCTTCATCAACAGGCTCTGCACGGTCATCAGGATGTTGGAAACAACGTAGTACAGAGAGAAAGCGCTGGGCACGGTGAAGCAGAAGAAGACGTACATCAGCGGCATCATATACATGGTCAGCTTCATGCTGCCCTGCATCTCCTGGCCGCTGGCCTTCATGCTGATGTGGGTGGACAGGAACATGGTCACGATCGCCAGGACCGGGAGGATCAGCAGGGGCAGGTTCTCTGCAGCCAGGCTGTACTGGGGCACACGGGTCAGGTCGATGCCAAAGAAATCCATGTGCTGGCCGAACTCGGTGATGGTAGCCACCTGATCCGGGGTGAAGCAGGAGGAAACGGTACTCTCGCCTGCAATGACCTGTGCAATGATGTTGGTGTCGCGGGTCACGGTGGTAAAGCTGATGCCCATGGCAGTCAGGGCCTCACCTGCGGCGGTCAGGGCATCGGCACCAATGTGGAAGATGCGCTGCAGCGGGCGGTACACCACCTCGATAACGCCGAACATGACCAGGAAGTTGACCAGCATGGGCATACAGCCTGCGGTGGGCTTGTATCCCTGCTCCTGCAGCTTCATCAGCTCTTCCTGCTGCTTTTCGGGCTTGTCGCGGTACTTTTTCTGGATCTCGGCCACCATAGGCTGGAAAGCGCTCATGCGGGCCATACTCTTCTGCTGGTTGAGCTGGAGGGGGATCTTGATCACGGTGATGAGCAGGGTGAACAAGATGATGTCCCAGCCGTAGTTGGGGATCAGCTTGTAGATCCACTCCATTACATAGCCCAAGGGCCAGCCCAGGATGTACAAAGGATTCATAGTTTCGTCCATTCTGCCCCGCCTGTGGTGCGGGACGTTTAGATTTTTTATGAGAAGGACACCCCGCCCACAGTGCGGAGCGTCACAAGAAGCATAAGAACGGATTAAACCTCTCAGTCAACGCCTGCGGCGTTGCCAGCTCCCCTAATAGGGGAGCCCTTGGCAAAACCGGGAACTTTGGACTGAA
>OINQ01000186.1_pt1 | contig 14650 bp, 6 predicted proteins | sample 1585371 | NCBI WGS metagenome assembly OINQ01 (sample SAMN02674605, study PRJEB24791) | human gut metagenome, SKBSTL067 | isolation source: stool | host: Homo sapiens | place: USA | reverse complement strand
CTCTTCCGATCTCGACCATCTTGGCGATGATCTGCTCCTTGGTCATGTTGGCAACGTCCCACTTGCCGATGTAATGGCCGTCACGCATGATGGTCACTTCGTCAGCAATGACCTTGATCTCGTCCATCTTGTGGCTGATGTAGACCAGTGCAACGCCCTGTTCCTTCAGCTCACGCATGATGCGGAACAGCGATTCCACTTCGTTGGCGGTCAGGGAGGAGGTGGGCTCGTCCAGGATCAGCACCTTACAGTTTGCGGAAACAGCCTTTGCAATTTCCACCATCTGCATCTGGGCAATGCTCAGGCTGCCCAGCTTTGCGTGGGAATTGATCTGCAGCTTCAGCTTCTTCAGCAGTGCATCGGTATCGGCATACATTTTGCTGTGGTCCACAATGGTGATGGGGCCAATCTTTTTGGTGGGGTAGCGGCCCAGCCAGATATTCTCAGCCACGGTACGGGCCGGGATGGGCTGCAGCTCCTGATGCACCATGGCAATGCCGCGGCCCAGTGCATCCAACGGGTTCGCAATAACGACCTTTTCTCCCTCGTATTCGATCTCGCCCTCGTCCATCTTGTAAATGCCGAACATGCACTTCATCAGGGTGGACTTACCGGCACCGTTTTCGCCCATCAGGGCCATAACTTTACCGGGGCGGAGCTCCAACTGCGCGTGGTCCAGCGCTTTTACGCCGGGGAAGGTCTTGACCACGCCTTTCATTACCAGACGGTATTCTGACATTCCGCAGAGCCTCCTTATCTTGCAATTTGCAGGCCGCGCGGTGCGTCCTTTCTAAAAGAAGGCGCGTGCGCCCGAGAGAAATCTCGCACGCACGCGCTTTTAAGCTTTTACCAAGCCATAGGACTCACTGCGTACCTTGCAAACGTGAGTTTTGTGCTACAGGAATTAGAGGTACTGTGCTGCGTTCTCGGCAGTGACCTTGACGTAGTCGACCCAGTAGTACTCCTCAACGTCCTTGCCCTCAACAAACAGCTGAGTAGCCTCGGCAGCCTTGGTAGCCTGGCCCACATCGTCGTTCAGAACGGTACCGGTCATCTTGCCGTCAACAACATTCTGGACAGCCTCTTTCAGTGCGTCAACACCGACCAGGTAGATGTCCTTGCCAACGGTACGGCCAGCCTGCTCGATGGACTGCAGAGCGCCCAGAGCCATTGCGTCGTTGTTGCAGAACACAACTTCGATCTTCTCGCCGTACTGTGCCAGAGCGTTTGCAACGTCCTGCTGTGCGGTGGTCTGATCCCAGTTGTCCAGGTACTCGTACAGGCACTCCACTTCCTTGTCGGCATCGGTCAGAGCCTTGATGGAGTACTCGGTGCGGTACTGAGCATCAATGTTCTCGGGGTCGCCCTTGCACATGATGTAAGTGATCTTGCCGTCGCCGTTGATATCGCCCTGGGTCTCGGTCTCCAGGATCAGCTCGCCCTGGTAAGTACCGGACTGACGTGCGTCAGCGCCAACGTAGCAGCACTTGCCTGCGTAGGAGTCCAGAACAGCCTTCTCGGGCTCACGGTTGATGAAGACGATGGGAGTGCCGGAGGGAGAAATGGTATCCACGATGGTCTGTGCAGAAGTGGTCTGAACAGGGTTGATGATCAGAACGTCAACGCCCTGCTGCAGGAAGGTGTTGATCTGCTCGGTCTGGGTGTTCTGGTCGTTCTTGCCATCAACGATGGTCACGGCGTAGCCCTTATCCTTCAGGTACTCTTCCAGGTCGGTGCGGTACAGGGTCATAAAGTTATCAGCAAACTGATAGATGCAGACACCGACGTTTGCGCTGCCGGTTGCAGCCTCAGAAGCAGCTGCAGAAGCAGCTGCAGAGGAAGCGGCGGTAGAGGAAGCAGCAGTGGAGCTGGAGGAGCCGCCGCAGGCGGTCAGAACGCCGGCAGCACCCACAACAGCAGAAGCCTTCATAAAGTCACGACGGGAAATCATTTTCATAATCTTGTTCTCCTTCATTCGCATATCACAGCATCTCATGGAATATACTTACATGTATGTTCCATGGTTTCTGTTTGTATTATAACCGTCCGGAAAATCATTCGCAATGGGACAAGTTCACAAGATTCCGGTCGTTTCTTTGTGCATTCTTCACAGTTGATATTGTTGTGTACAACATTCTTTTTGCTATCAAGTACAAAATCAGTCGAAAATGCAACATACATCCAAATTCCATGCCAAAAATCCATAAATCCTTTCAAAACGGTTACAACATCGTTCTGTTCATGCAACAAATTTCTCTGTACAGAAAATGCCCGTTTTTCCCGGGAGTTTTGCACAAAACGTACATTTCCGGGAAAAACCGGGCATTTTTTTCATTTTTCACTTTTCTTTGTGTTCGCGGCGGTAGCGGGTGGGGGTGACTCCCAGCGTCTTTTTGAAGATCTTTGTAAAATAATTCACGTCCAGAATGCCCACTTCCTCGGCCACGGCGGCAATGGTGTGGTTGTTCTGCACCAGCAGCTGGGCCGCGCGGTTGACGCGCTGGGTGTTGATATAATCGATCAGGGTGCTGCCGGTCTCCTGCTTGAACAATGCCGACAGGTACGATGGGCTGATGAAGCACATGGCGGCCAGACTTTTCAGCGTCAGCGGCTCGGCCACGTTCAGGTTGACGTAGTTCATCACCTTCTGCACCGCGGGCGAATACTCCTTCAGCGAGTAGCGGCGGACATAGGCACAGTAATCCCGCGTCATCTGCCACATCATCTCGTTGGGCACCTCGTTGGCTTCCTCAATGATGCGGCTGTACTTGCTGGAAATGGCATCGATATAATAGGGATGCACCTTGCTGGGTTCAATGGCCTTGCGCAGCAGGGTGTTCAGCACGATCATCTTGTTCTTCTGCTGGTAGAGTGTCCCCTCGAACCGGCCGCCATAGGTAAAGCGGGAGTGCTGGTGCATGGCCTCGATGGCGGCTTCCTCATCGCCCCGGGCCACCGCGTCCAGAATGCGGTTCTCTGATTCATACCGCTGCTCCAGCATGGTGACCGGGATCTCCTTCTGGAACTCCGGCTCGTGGAAATAGCGGGTATCCGGGTGGAACTGGAAGGGCAGGAATTCCTTCAGCTCCTGCACCGGGACAGTGCAGCCGAACATCGTATCCACCACAACCCGCAAGGCTCCATAGAAATCACTGGCCTCCAGGATCTTCACACCGTTGTAGTACTCCTGCACAGCGGCCTCTCCGGCTTCCCCCAGATAGCGCCTGACCCATTTGCGGGCGCTCTGGGTGCGGGGGCCCACCGTCCAGGGTCCAATGAGAAAGACCGTGTTTTTTTCATCGGGGATGCGGAACAGGGCAAAGTGCAGCTCAAAGGTACCCTCCACCAGCAGCAGGGTATTTTCAGGGGTGCTGTCCAGCAGCAGCTGGCCGAACTCCTGCCAGTCGAACTGGGGGTCCAGCGATCGCCGCAGGCCGTAGTCAAACTCTTCCAACCCCTCAAAGGGCGGGGTGACCCGCCGGGTCGGGATATTCTGCACCGCTGCCAGCTTTGTAAGGATCTGCAAAGGATCCACCCGCATCGTACACCGCTCCTTTTTCCTGTTGTTCCGCTCGTGCCATTGTGTCATTCCTGATATATTAGTATACATCAAGTTTGAAGCAGAAACAAGCCGCCCACAGGAATTTCCCGTGGGCGGCTTGATCTGTTTCCTTACTTATTATGGCGCTGTGCCAGTGCGGCCACGTTCTCCTCCACCTTCTGTTTGGTCAAGGGGTAGATGAAAAACAGGCTCAGGGCCACGGCCACGAAGCCGATGGCGGGGGCAATACAGGAGATGTTGAAGATGCCCATGGTGACCTCCGGGTCAAAGGCAGTGGCAGCGCTGTAACCGATCATGGTCAGCAGGCCGCCGGTCAGGCCGGAAGAGAATGCCTGACCCAGCTTGCGGGCAAAGGAGTAGACCGCATAGATGGTGCCGTCCTCACGGATGCCGTTGCGGACCTCGGAATCATCGATGACATCGGTGATCATTGCCCAGATGATGGTGTTGAAGAAGCCCAGGCAGATGAAGGCGGCGCAGAAGAAGCCGACATAGACCCAGACATTGGTGGGCTTGAGAACAAAGCAGATGACCTCCAGCACCGTGGCCACGATGCAGGATACGGTGGCCAGCTCTTTTTTACCGAACCGGCTGGCCAGCTTGGAGGCAAAGGGTGCGCAGACGAGCAGGATCAGCACGCTGCTCAGCAGAGAAGCGGTAGACTGGGCGGCGGCGCTACCGTAGAAGTTGGGGAACACATAGCCTGCCATACCCTGCATGGTCAGCATGGCCAGCAGCAGGAAGAGGGCGGCAGCAATGATACCCAGCAGGGCACGGTTGGTGAACACGCTCTTGAGCATCTTGCCAATGTCCATCTTGCTGTCGTTGGCGGGCACATCCACACGCTCACGCACCAGGTTAAAGCAGAGCAGGTAGCAGAGGATGGCGCAGACAGAGAAAACGCCTGCAATGATGGTCATGCGGCTGCCGGAGAGGACCGTCTGGCCATTGACGGTGACGTAAGCCACCATGGGGGTGCCAACGCCGATCACAAGGCTGGCCAGGGTGCTGCCGATGGTACGCCAGGTGGACAGCTCTGCGCGGTCCTTGGGGTCAGCAGAGATGGCAGAGGCCATGGAGCCGTAAGGGATGTTGACGGAGGTGTAGAAGATGGATCCCCACAGGATATAGGTCACAAAGAGCCATGCCACCTTGAAGCCGTAGGACATCCCGGCCAGACCGGACTGGAAGATGAGGAAGGATGCGATGGCCACAGGGCCGCACATCCGCTTGAGCCAGGGGCGGAACTTGCCGTCCTTGGTGGGCTTGGAGCGGTCCACGATCTGGCCCATGGTCACATCGGTAAAGGCATCCACAAAGCGGGCGATCATCATGATCATGCCCACAACACCGGCGCTCACGCCCATCACGTCGGTATAAAACTTCATCAGGAAGCTGGACGACAGGATAAAAGTAAAATCGTTGGCGAAATCGCCGAACATATAGCCGACCTTGTCCCGCATCCCAAACGGGGTGGTCTTTTGCATTTCATTTGCCATTGTATTCTCCTTCGGTGGTCAATTCAAAACGGTACAGCGTTCCTTCTGCTGTATCCAAGTTTGTACCCCAATATTATGACAAACTTTTATCAAAAAATGTTAGAATATTTTTTAGGTGAATTCGTACAATTTTAAGGTATTGTTTTTGTACATTTTCACAGTTCGTTCACATTCTGTTTTTCCTCTTTTTCCCAGCATTCACTTTTTGTGGCACTCTTTACGGAAGTTTTTAAACCCAGCCGGAGATAATAGGTATTCTGCCCAGAGCAGCGCCTGTTTTCCTGAAAAAAGTCTGGATTTATTCAAAAATCTTTCTATCCCTTTTATAAAATTTCTGTCATACTGGGTACAAAGACAATAAACGCCCCTGTGGCACGCAAAATGCCGCCGGGCTGATGAATGTGAGGTCATCCTGATGAACCGCTCCCTGCTGTATCCCCGCGCTACCACCACCCGCCGTCTCATCGGCCTGGACGGGATGTGGCGTTTCAGCTTCGACCCCGAGAGCAAGGGTGTGGAGGCCGGATGGGCGCTGGACCTGCCCTCCTCTCTTTCCATGCCGGTGCCCGCCTCCTTCTGCGACCTGTTCACCGACAAGGCCTCCCGCGAATACTGCGGTGATTTCTGGTACGAGACCAGCTTTTTTGTCCCTGCGGAATGGAGCGGTTGGGACATTGTTCTCCGGTTTGGCTCGGTCACCCACCGGGCCCGGGTCTTCGTCAATGGCGTGGAGGTGGCCCAGCACGAGGGCGGCTTCCTGCCCTTTGATGCCACCGTGACCAACATCGTGCGCTACAATCAGTTCAACAAGCTCAGTGTTCTGGCGAATAACGAGCTCAGCGAGACGATGCTGCCCGCAGGCACCACCCGTACCCTTGCGGACGGCAGAAAGATCGCCGCACCCTACTTTGATTTTTACAACTACGCCGGCATCCACCGGCCCGTCTGGCTGATGGCCCTGCCCAAGGAGCGGGTGCTGGACTATTCCACCCGATACCGCCTGACCGAGACCGGAGCCGAGATCGACTATACCGTGTCCACCAACGGCACCCACCCCGTGACTGTGGAGCTTTACGACGGCACCACCCGGGTGGCCGAAAGCTCCGGCACCACCGGCACGCTGGTGGTCAAAAACGCCAAGCTGTGGAATGTCCACGCCGCCTATCTCTACGATCTGGTCATCCGCATCCACGAGGGCAGTGCGGTGGTGGACGAGTATCTGGACCGGATCGGCATCCGCACCTTTGAGATCCGGCACGGGCGTTTCCTGCTCAACGGCAGCCCGGTCTATCTGAGGGGCTTCGGCCGGCACGAGGATGCCGACATCCGGGGCCGCGGGCTCGACCTGCCCACCGTCAAGCGGGATTTTGAGTTGATGAAGTGGATCGGCGCAAACTGCTTCCGCACCAGCCACTACCCCTACGCTGAGGAGATTTACCAGATGGCCGATGAGGAGGGCTTCCTTATCATTGACGAAGTCCCCGCCGTGGGCTTTATGCAGAGCACGGCCAACTTCCTGGCCGCCAATCAGGGCAACGGCAGGCAGCAGGGCTTTTTTGAGAAGGAGACCACGCCTGCGCTGCTCAAGAACCACAAGGCAGCCCTGACCGATATGATCGACCGGGACAAAAACCATCCCTCGGTCATCGCATGGAGCCTGCTCAACGAGCCTCAGTGCACCAGCGCGGGCACGGAGGAATACTTCAAGCCCCTGTTCGAGCTGGCCCGCCGCCTCGACCCCCAGAAGCGCCCCCGTACTTATACGGTCCTGATGACCAGCCTGCCCGACACCAGCAAGGGCCAGCGCTTTGCCGATTTCGTCAGCCTGAACCGCTACTACGGCTGGTATGTACTGGGCGGGGCCGGGCTGGCGGATGCCGAAGCCGCCTTCCACCATGAGATGGACGGCTGGGCAAAAGTCCTGCATGGCCGCCCGCTCATCTTCACTGAGTACGGCACCGACAACCTGAGCGGTGCACACAAGCTCCCCAGCGTGATGTGGAGTGCCGAGTACCAGAATGAATATCTGGAGATGACCCACGCCGTGTTCGACCACTACGATTTCGTGCAGGGTGAGCTGGTGTGGAATTTTGCCGATTTCCAGACCACCGAGGGCATCCTGCGGGTGGACGGCAACAAAAAAGGCATCTTTACCCGCCAGCGCCAGCCCAAGGATGCGGCATATCTCTTCCGGAAGCGGTGGACAACGCTGCCGGTCGATTTCAAAAAGCGGAAAAAATGATCCCAGAAAACAGCAGCGCCCTGCCGGTTTACCCCGGCAGGGCGCTGCTTGTTTGATATGCTTTTTACTTGATGCAGCTCGAGCACGGGCTGTACCCTGCCGCAATGGCCTCCTCGTAGCTGGAGAAGAGGATCTGGTTCTTCTCCGCAGGGAGGTTGGCACAGCTGGGCAGGTGGAACTTTTTGCTGTTCACGTTGCCGATATACCCCTGCTGCGCGGTGGACGCTGCCGCCGGGTCGGTGGGGTTGAGCTCAGCATCGGTGGCCGTTTTCTCGGTGCGGATGGTATAGTTCTGTCCATCGGAACCGATTACGATGGCCCCCAGCAGGTCCGTGCGGTAAACATCCACGCCCGCATCCCGCAGGATGCTCAGGGTCTCCTCGTGGGGGTGGCCGTACTTGTTGTTCACACCGCAGGAGATGATGCCCATCTCGGGCAGGACGGCGTTCAGGAAGATGTAGCTCGTGCTGGTGCTGGAGCCGTGGTGGCCCACCTGCAGAACATCTGCCTTCAGGTTGGCACCGCTGTTCACAAGGTCGCGCTCTGCATCCGATTCCATATCGCCGGTGAGCAGAAAGCTGGTGGAGCCGTAATCCACCCGCAGAACGATGGAGGTATCGTTGGTGTTGTCATACTGCGCCACAGGGCCCAGCATGGTCACAGTGGCACTGCCCAGCGGCCAGACCGTGCCCGCAGCGGGCACCTCCACCTGCAGGCCCTGCTGCTGGGTGTACTTGACGAAATCCTGAAAGCACTTGGTGGAGGCTTCCGTCACGGGGCTGTACACATGGTCTGCCGGGAAATAGGCCAGCGCAGCGGCTAGGCCGCCCACATGATCCTCATGGGCGTGGGAGCAGAACACATACTGCAGCTCCTCCACGCCGAGATTCTGCAGGTAAGAGACGACATAGCTGCCATCGTCCACGTTGCCGCCGTCGTAGAGCATATACTGGCCGTCACATTCCACCAGCACGCTCAGGGCCTGCCCCACATCCAGGAAGTGCATCTCAAAGTTGGCGGTCTGGCCGTCTCCGGCAGGCTGGGCAGTGCTGACCGTAGGGGTGCTGCTGCCCGGCACCACCGCCGAGGCATCACAGGCGGCAAGGCCAAGGGCCAGCGCCGCCGCCAGGGCCAGAGCGGCAATGCGCCGCCAAAAGCTTACTTTTTCTTTTTTGAAGTTTTCCACGCTGTATTCTCTTTCTGTTGATCGTTCTTCGGCTTACGGGGTGCCGTGCCGTTGGGCGCAAAGCGTGCGCCGGGGCTGGGCTGGCGGCCGCCTGCGGTGCGGGCCGGGGCGGTTCCGCGGCTCTGATTCCTGCCTCCCCTGCCCTTGTTGGGGCGGACAGTATAGGTGCCGTCGTTGTGGATGGTCACCTCGGCAGGCTCGGCCCGGCGGGCAGAGCGCTGGACCGCGCGGCGGCCCTCGGCGGGCACCAGCAGCGGGATCAGGTCCTCCCTGTGGGTCATTTTCAGCGCCTTGATGACCTTTTCGGCATTGCGGGGCTCGTAATACTGGAGCAGGGCGCGCTGGAGCGCTTTTCCCTCCGCAGTCTTTTCCACGAACACAGGCTTGAGGGTGTAGGGGTCAAGGCCGGTGTAGAACATACAGGTGCTCACCGTGCCGGGGGTGGGATAGAAATCCTGCACCTGCTCGGGGCGCATGTGGTTTTTGTAGAGATACTCGGCCAGATAGACGGCATCGCTCAGGGTGCTGCCCGGATGGCTGGACATCAGGTAGGGCACGAGGTACTGCTTTTTGCCCGCCTTCCTGCTCAGCTCATAGAACTTATCCTTGAACTTGTTGAAGGTCTGGATGGGCGGCTTGCCCATGTAGGCCAGTGTATTGGGGGCGCAGTGCTCCGGGGCCACCTTCAGCTGGCCGGAAACGTGGTATTCCACCAGCTCCTTGAAGAAGGTGTCGTCCGGGTCAGCCATCAGGTAATCGAACCGGATGCCGCTGCGGATGAACACCTTTTTCACGCCGGGCAGTTCCCGGACACGGCGCAGGATCTTGAGGTAATCGCTGTGGTCCACGATCATGTGAGAGCAGGTGGTGGGGGCAAGACAGTGCTTGCCGCCGCTGCACATACCGCGCAGCATCTGCTCCCGGCAGGACGGGAAGCGGAAGTTGGCCGTCGGGCCGCCGACGTCATGGATGTAGCCCTTGAAATCCGGCTCGTGGGTCATCCGCTCCGCCTCGGCCACGATGCTGTCGGCGCTGCGGCTGGTGACGCGCCGCCCCTGATGCAGCTGGATGGCGCAGAAGTTGCAGCCGCCGAAGCAGCCGCGGTTCTGGATGATGGAGAACTGCACCTCCCGGATGGCAGGCACGCCGCCCATGCTCTCATAGATGGGGTGGTAGCGGCGGGTGTAGGGCAGCGCATACACCTTGTCCAGCTCCCAGCGCACCAGCGGCTTTGCCGGGATGTTCTGCACAAGATACTTTTCACTCTGCTTCTGGACAATGATCTGGCCGCTGACCACATCCTGATTGTCCATCTGGATGCGGCAGGCTTTGGCGTAGGCCACCTTATCGGAGGCCACTTTCCGGAAACCGGCGCACTCCACATACTTTTCAGGCAGGTGGTCGAAGTCGGTCAGGTAGCAGGTGCCGTCCACATCGGTGATGGACTCCACCGGCTCCCCTGCCGCCAGCCGCCGGGCGATCTCCACGGTCTGGTGCTCGCCCATGCCAAAGCTGATGAGATCGGCTCCGGAGTCCTCCGCAATGCTGGGCAGAACGGTGTCCAGCCAGTAATCGTAGTGGGCAAACCGGCGCAGAGAAGCCTCCAGACCGCCCAGGATCACAGGCAGGTCGGGGTAGGCCTCCTTGGCCAGCCTGGTGTAAACGGTGGCGCTGCGGTCAGGCCGCGCGCCGCCGATGCCGCCGGGAGAGTATTCGTCCTCGGCACGCGGAATTTTTGCCACGGAGTAGTGGCTCACCATGCTGTCCACGTTGCCGCCGCCGATGAAAAAGCCGTACTTCGGCCTGCCGAACCGCTTGAAGTCCTCGCAGTCGCTGTAGCGGGGCTGGGCCAGCACGCCCACCTTGTAGCCCTCGGCTTCCAGCAGGCGGCTGATGATGGCGGTGCCAAAGCTGGGGTGGTCAACGTAGGCATCGCCGCCCACCACCACAAAGTCCAGCTGTTCCCACCCCCGGGCCTCCATGTCGGCCCGGCTGATGGGGAGAAATTCGGTGTAATGTTCCATAGTTATCCTTTATCTCTTTTGTTAAACAATACCTGCCCGGCACGCCAGCGGCTTTTCTAACAGGGAAGCTGGCAAAACTGGAAGGCTTTGACTGAGCGGTCATTCATCCGGCTGATTCATCTGCATCTCCAGCCACTGCTGGCGGCTGATGAGGACAGCGCGGGGCTTCGCGCCCTCGTAAGGGCCGATGATGCCTTTTTCTTCCATTTCGTCCATGATGCGGGCGGCGCGGGCGTAGCCCAGCTTGCAGCGGCGCTGCAGAAGGCTCGTAGACGCCTGACCGGCGTCGATGACCACCTCCACAGCCTGCTTGAGCATCGGGTCGCTGCCGGTCTCCTCATCCGCATCTGCAGAGGATGCGCCCTTCTTGCCATCCTGAATGGCGTGCTTTTCCATGGCTTCGATCATGGCCTCGTCGTACTGGACGGTGGCGCTCTGCTTGATGAAGTCCAGCACGCGGCTGATCTCCTCATCCCGCACAAAGGTGCCCTGGATACGCACCGGCTTGGGCGCGCCCACAGGCATAAAGAGCATATCGCCCTGGCCCAGCAGCTTCTCGGCACCGGCACCATCCAGAATGGTGCGGCTGTCCACCTGGCTGGACACGGCAAAAGCAATGCGGCTGGGGATGTTGGCCTTGATCAGGCCAGTGATGACATCCACGCTGGGGCGCTGGGTGGCAACGATGAGGTGCATTCCGGCGGCGCGAGCCTTCTGGGCAATCCGGCAGATGGAATCCTCCACGTCTTTGCCCACGACCATCATCAGATCGGCCAGCTCGTCGATGATGATGGCGATATAGGGCATCTTTTCCAGCATGGGGTCGGTGGCCGCCAGCTTGTTGAAGGATTTGATGTCACGGACATTGTTTTCCGCAAACAGGTGGTAGCGGCGCTCCATCTCCTGCACCGCGCCGCCCAGTGCGCCTGCCGCCTTGCGCGGCTCGGTGACGACGGGCATCAGCAGATGGGGGATGCCGTTATACTCCGCCAGCTCGACCACCTTGGGGTCGATGAGCAGGAGCTTGACGTCCTCGGGGCTGGAGCGGAACAGGATGCTGATGATGATGCTGTTCACACAGACAGATTTACCGCTGCCGGTGCTGCCCGCGATGAGCAGATGGGGCATCTTGCACAGGTCGGCCACCTGGGCCACACCGGCAATGTCCTTGCCCAGCGCCACGCCCAAGGGCGAAGTCATCCGCAGGAAGGCCTGGCTTTCAAAGACACTGCGGATAAAAACGGGGGTCTTTTTGTGGTTGGGCACCTCAATGCCCACGGCAGGCTTGCCGGGGATGGGTGCTTCCATGCGGACATCGGCCACAGCAAGGTTCAGGGCGATATCATCGGCCAGCGAGGTGATGCGGCTGATCTTCACGCCCGCCATGGGCTGGACCTCGTACCGGGTAACGGAGGGTCCCCGCGAGATATCCAGCACCCGGGTGCGCACGCCGAAGCTTTCCAGCGTGTCCACCAGCTTCTGGGCGTTGGCCTTCAGCTCGTCCTGGGCACCGGGGTCACTCTCCTCGGCAGACTTTTCAAACAGCTCGATGCTGGGGTACTGATACTGGAAGGTCTCCACCACCTCCGGCTCCTCGGCCGGGGCGGTGGCGGCAGCCTGCTCGCCTGCGGCGGGTTTTTCCATGGCGGCCGCCACCAGCGTGTTCAGGTCTTTTTCCTCCACCGGTTCGCTGGTGATGCTGATCCAGCCGTCCTCGTCCGGTTCACTGCGCATGGCCACCGCGTTTTCCGCGCTGACCCGCACCGGCACCACCGGCTCGTCCGTAGTGGGCAGGGTGGGGGTCTGGAACACCGGCATCTCAGGCTGCACGGGCTCTGCCGGTGCAGCCGCAGGGGCTTCCGGGGCCGCAGGCGGCACGGTGGGGTTCACCACCGGGGCCGGAGCAGGCGATCCGGCGGGCGCAAAGAAATCCTCGGCGGCAGTCTCCACGGCATCCGGCACCACCGGTTTGACGATGGCCCGGGGCGGGGCCTTTTGGAGCGGGTCCTGCCCAAAGGTGCCGCCCGGCCCGATGATGATGGGCTCAATGGGCTCGCTGCCGCCCTCGGAAACAGAGGTATCCGGCCCAAGATCAATATCAAACGCCGCGCGGGGATGGTTGGAGGTCACCTTGACCGGCTCAAAGGCTGGGGCAGGCTGGGCAGGAGCCGGTTCCGGCTCCACCGGCGCAGGCGGCTCGTAGCCCAGAGAATCGTCCACGGGAGCAGGTTCCGCTTCGCCTTCCATTTCCTTGGTCACCTTGTGGCCCCAGCTGAACACGCCGGACAGCCACCCGGGCACCGGAATGCCGCCGGGTGCATCTTCCTCATCGTAATTGTCATCGTAGTCGTCCGCAGGCTCCTCGGCGCGGTCATCCTCTTCCGCCTGCCGGGCTGCAAGGCGTTCGGCACGGCGGGGGGCGTTCTGTTCATAGACCGCCACGCCTTTTTCGTGCACACCGCCGCCCACATTGCAGAGCCACTGCCAGCACTCGGCAGGGGTGATATCAAAAATATACAGGCTGGCGCACAGGGCCAGCACCGCCATGACCAGATTGGCCGCAGGCCGCCCGCAGAGCAGGAGCAGGTTGCCGCCCAGCAGAGTACCCAGCACGCCGCCGCCCAGCCAGGCGTTTGCGCCGTTCTGGTAGCAGGCAGCGATCATCTGGGCAGCGGTCAGGTCGGCGGGGATATCCGAAAACACGATGACCGTGCCGCTGGCAAAGATCAGCCCCAGCAGCAGCTTGAACACCTGCATCAGCAGGTCCTGCCCCCGGGTGTAGAGGATGGCCAGATAGCACACCGCCGCGCCCAGCACAAAGCTGCCGCAGCCGAACAGCCCGAATAAAATCTGATGGGCGCTCTTCCAGACGGAGTCCCCCTCCACGAACGCCAGCACGATGAGCAGCAGCCCCACAAACAGGGTGCCCAGCCCCGCCGGCATCCGCTCCTCGGCCCGGCTTTTTCTGCGTGCAGACGCGCGCTTTGCAGTTGTTTTTCGCTTTCGTTTTGCCATTTTCTGTTCTGACCCCTGTCCTTTGTTCCCATAGTATTCGATTCTTTCATTATACCACGGGTTGGGTCAAGTGGCAATTACAGAATGCAGACCGGTTTGACCCTTGAATGCCGCGTGCAGCATCCATTCCGCACAGATAAGGCAGCAAGCAAAAATGCAGAAAAGCTGCACGCTGTTTTTATCTGCTATGAACTCTGCCAGAAATCTCGTCAGGCTGTTGCGGATATAGAAAATGCAATGAAGATCATCATAGCAGAACAGGCATCCTGCCCGATACCGCCAAACGGTATCGCAGGATGCCTGTTCTGCTTTATGTTTCCCGGAATTCCCGCGTATTGAACAGCGCTTTTTAATGCTGGATCTGTCCGCCTGCCCGGGTCGCTTTTTTCATCCGTAAATCTGTGAAGGGTGCCAATGCTTCGATCAGTGCGTGATCGTGGTTCTGCACCAGACGGCTTTGGGGGCCGAAAAGCATGGTCTGTTCCACATCCTCCGTACTGGCAGCCCAGCCCGGCGCACCGGTACGGGCAAACTGCATCACAGCGCCAAAAATTTCCGCTTCCAGCTGCTTTGCTCCCTCAAAGGCACACACTGGCACAAGCTCTGTGTTGTGGAACACAAATGGGATATCCGCACAGTGCCACGGGGTGCTTTTTCCCATCAGAGGGAAGTCCTGATCAAACAGATAACTGTACACCTTTCCGCCCGCCTTGGCACGCTCCCGGACATATTTGATCGTGGGGGCGCGGAAGCTGGTATCTGCCAGCAGCAGGTCTTCCTCCGGGCGGTGCGGGTAGGCAGTGCGGAACTGCTCCCGCAGGGTCTCTGCGGCAGACAGACCCACTGCTTCCTCCGGGCCGACTCCTTTCAGTCCATCAAAGAAACCGTAGAACTCCGAATAAACCGTACCGATCAGCACCGGAACGTCTGCAGTCTCGGGCCGAAACCCACTGCCGTTTTGGAGCGGATCTCCAAGATAGAAGCGGTTCGGGTGGGGGCTTTGACCCACGTTCGCGCCTTTTGCTTTCAGAGCCGGGCTGACGTTCCGGTAAGCCTGCGCCAGTTGGTGGTAGGGCACAATTTCCAGCTGCTGTGCTGTCTGCACGCCAAGCTCCTGCATCA
>OINQ01000177.1_pt1 | contig 15555 bp, 13 predicted proteins | sample 1585371 | NCBI WGS metagenome assembly OINQ01 (sample SAMN02674605, study PRJEB24791) | human gut metagenome, SKBSTL067 | isolation source: stool | host: Homo sapiens | place: USA | reverse complement strand
GCCGCTTTTGCTTTGGTCACAGGGCCTTGTCTGGGCTGTGGATGCTTCCGGCCTGACGACCGGCCAGCAGGCGCGGGCCGCTTCCGTGCTGCGGGAAACCGTTTCCTTGATGCCAGGCAGTATCGTCACGCAGGAAAAACTTGCCGCCGGGGAATATGCTCTGCTCCAGAGCGGTGAATTCTCGTGGGTCAGCCTGAATTTTCTGGATGGGCGGCTGGAACTGGAAGCGGCAGAAGCCAAACCGGTGCCGGAGATCGCCGCCGGAACGCTCCATGGCCTGCGGGCAAAGACTGCGGGCACGGTGGTCAGCACAAACCTTTTCAGCGGGACGATGCTGGTGGTTCCCGGGCAGTCAGTGGAAAAAGGCCAGGGACTCATCGGCACTGCCCGGGCCGAACGGGACGGTACGCTGATCTTTCAGCCTGCCGCCGGAAGCGTCCGGGCTCAGTTCGAGTGGGAGTTTGCAGAAGAGCTTCCGCTGACGGCTGACACATACCAGCTGACCGGGAAAACGATTGTTCAGCGAAGGCTTTTCCTTGCCGGGCGGGTGTTCCCATTGCCTTCCCTTTTCTCCCCTGCGGACGATTCCACGGCGGTCACACGGCGTCTTCAGCCGGAGCTTCTGGGGCTGATGTTCCCGCTTTCCGTCGAGGAAACCACCTATTACGAACAGGCAGAAAATGAAATTCATTCCTCAGAGGATGAAGCCAGCGCACTGGCCCGTCTGCATGGCTTACAGGCCTTGCAGAATGATTACCCGGATGCGGAATTTGTGGCGCAGAAAGTAGATGTCACAACCGAGAACGATATGCTGCATTACCGGGTAGTCTACACCATCATTGCTGATATCTGCACCTGAAAACGGCCCGGAGTTTCTCGCTCCGGGCCGTTTTCAGGTTACATCTTATGCATTTTCGGCGGGCTCTTCGGCCGCTTCTTTTTTATAAGCAGCCTTCTCCACCAGCTGATTCAGGTCAAAATGATATTTAGTGTGGCAGAAATGACAGACGACCTCGCAGTCAGGATCCTCATCCCGGAGCTTTTCCAGCTCCTTGCGACCCAGGCTCAGCAGCATCTCTTCGGTGCGCTCGGCACTGCAGTCACACTCGTACTGCACCTCGCGCTCATCCAGAACATTGGGGTTGAAGCCTGCCAGTGCAAGGTTCATCATATCCTCGGGGGTCTTGCCTTCCCGAAGCAGTTCAGTAACGGAAGGCATGGCGGCGATGTTCTGCTCCAGCTGGGTGATCTCGGCATCGGTGGCACCGGGCAGCAGCTGCACCATAAAGCCGCCTGCGCACAGGATGGACAGGTCTTTGTCCACCAGCACGCCCAGCGCCATGACGGTGGGCACCTGCTCGCTGTAAGCATAGTAGCTGGTCAGGTCCTCGGCGATCTCGCCGGAGACCAGCGGCACCTGGCCCACAGTGGGTTCTTTCTGCAGGCGGTTGTCACGGATGACAGTCAGCACGCCGTTTTTGCCCACAGCACCGCCCACATCCAGATGGCCGTTTGCTTTCAGAGGCAGCTCTACCAGCGGGTGGTCGATGCAGCCCTTGACATTGCCGGTGCCATCGGTACAGGCAACAACCGTGCCGGTGGGGCCGCCGCCCGCCACACGCAGCGTAATGGAATCGCCATCGTCCTTGAGCATGGAGCCCATCAGGGACGCACCGGTGAGCAGGCGGCCCAGGGCTGCGCTGCAGGTCGCACTGGTGTGGTGCAGCTGCTCGGCCGTGCGGACGATCTCAGTGGAGTCCACACCGCAGAACACAACACCGCCGTTTTCAGAAATACCGCGGATCAGATTAGACATTTTCTTTTTCCTCCAATTGGGTATACTGCTTGACGGCACAGAAGAAATAGCGCTCGCTCTCTTCGGTCAGGGGGCCGAAGCTCTCACCGTCGCAGACCTTTTCCAGCACAAAGCCGTGCTTTTCCAACGCAGCTCGGATGGTATCCAGGTCGTAGGTATATTCATAGAACTGTTCATGGAAGTGTTCGCCGGTCTCGCGGTAGTCGATGTCCACCGTGATCTCCACCCGGCGGTCCGCAGGGTGATAGTGGTTGCGCCAGACGCAGGAAGCGTCCTCCTCCTCAAAGGTGAAGACGTTCTCCCCCAGCACGTTCTGATGCTTATAGGGCGTATTCATATCGAACAGGAGAACACCGCCCTTTTCCATAAAGAAACCGGCGTTGGCGATGGCCTTGTCCAGATCAGGGATATGATTGAAGGTGTCAAAGGTAGACACTGCCCCCCGGATGGTGCCGTAGAGGTCAAGCTTGAGCAGATCCTGCTGCAAAAGCAGCAGCTTGCCGGAAAGGCCCAGCTGTTCCGCCTTATCCCGCACAACACAGAGCATCTCCTCGGACTGATCGATGCCGATCATATCATAGCCCGCCTGGGTCAGCATCAGGGTCAGCTCCCCTGTTCCACAGCCCAGATCGGCCAGAATGCCATCCCGGATATCGTGGGCATTCAGCTCCTGCCGGATCTGCTCATAAAGAGCATCGTAGTCGGCTTCGCCGTTGAATTCATCATAGAAATAGGCAAATTCATTGTAGGCCATGGTTTACTCCGCTTCCTCGTCATCGGTGAACTCCGCCGCCACGGCCTCGTTCAGCACCGCCTGCAGCTCCGGGATGCCGTAGCCGTTCTCGCCGCTGGTCAGCACCACCTTCTGGCAGCCATAGGGCAGGCAGACCTTTTCAAAATCCTCCTGTGTCTTGGCCAGCTGGCTCTTTTTGAGCTTATCGGCTTTGGTCAATGCCACAACAAAGGGGATCTGATGATAGTGCAGATACTTCAGCATCTGCAGGTCATCCGCGCTGGGGGCATGGCGGCAGTCGATGAGCTGCACCAGCAGGGTATGATGCCGGGGGGCCTCAAAATAGCTGTTGATGAGGTCATCCCAGCGCTCGCGGTCCGCATTGCTGACCTTGGCATAGCCATAGCCGGGCAGATCCACAAAATAGCAGTTGTCCACCTCATAGAAGTTGATGGTGGCCGTTTTGCCCGGTGTACTGGATACACGGGCAAGGTTCTTGCGGTTGCACAACTTGTTGATGAGGCTGGACTTGCCCACGTTGGAACGGCCTGAGAAGCTGAGTTCCGGACGGTCACTTTCGGGCAGCTGGCTGGAAATGCCGTAGCTTGCAATAAAATCCGCTTTGTTGTAATTCATCGTTTGCTCCTTTGATTAGCAGACAGCCCCCGGCTTCGGTTTTTCCGGTGCGGGCGGGATGGCCGCTTCCACCGGCTTTGCCTTTTTGGCGGGGTGCGGATGACGGGCAGAAACGCTCTTGGGCTTGAGCAGAGCTGCATTGAGCACCTGTGCGAGGTCAGACATGGGCAAGAAGGTCAGATTCTTCTTCACCTCGTCATCCACCTCGTACAGGTCCGGAACGTTATCCTTGGGGATGAGCACAGTTTTCATCCCCTCACGGTAGGCAGCCATGCTCTTTTCGCGCAGACCGCCGATGGGCAGCACATTGCCGTGCAGGGTGATCTCGCCGGTCATGGCAACATCACCGCGCACCGGAATACCGGACAGGCAGGACACCAGAGCCGTGGTCAGAGTAACACCGGCGCTGGGGCCGTCCTTGGGCACGGCACCCTCGGGGGCATGGATGTGCAGATCGCACTTTTTCAGCCGCTCAGGGTCGATGCCGTATTCCTCGGCGTGGACACGGACATAGGTGACGGCCAGCTGGGCACTCTCCTTCATCACGTCGCCCAGCGAACCGGTGACGGTGATCTTGCCGCTGCCATTGTCCATGACCTGCACCTCGATGGGCAGGGTCTCGCCGCCGATGCTGGTCCAGGCCAGACCGTTGGCAATGCCAATGGCATTGGTCCGGTTGAGGAAATCGGGCTTGACGAAGCGGGGGCCCAGCAGCTCTTCCAGGCTGCTGCCGGTCACAGAAACGTTTTCTGCTTCACCGGACGCGATCTTGCGGGCGCACTTGCGCAGGACACTGGTGATGGTACGCTCCAGGGTGCGGACACCGGCCTCACGGGTGTAGCCGTCAATGATGCCGTAGAGCGCGCTCTGGGAGAAGGTGACCTTCCCGGCCAGACCGCAGGCCTTGAGCTGTTTGGGTACCAGATGCTTGCGGGCAATGTTGTATTTCTCCACCCGGGTATAACTGGGCAGCTCAATGACATCCATGCGGTCACGCAGAGGGCCGGGAATGGCGCTCAGATCATTTGCCGTGGTGATAAAAAGCACATGGCTCAGATCAAACGGCATATCGATAAAGTGATCATTAAAGGTGGTGTTCTGCTCGGGATCAAGAGCTTCCAGCAGGGCAGCGGCCGGGTCACCCCGGAAATCGCCCGCCAGCTTGTCGATCTCGTCCAGCAGCATCAGGGGGTTGGAGCTCTTGGCGGAGATCATGGCGTTGATGATCTTGCCGGGCATGGCCCCGATATAGGTGCGGCGGTGGCCACGGATCTCTGCCTCATCCCGCACACCGCCCAGACTGATGCGCACATACTTGCGGTTCAGGCTCTCGGCAATGGAGCGGGCAATGCTGGTCTTGCCGACACCCGGAGGGCCGACCAGGCAGATGATCTGTCCTTTGACATCCGGAGCCAGCTTGCGGACAGCCAACACCTCAAGAATGCGGTCCTTGACCTTCTTCAGGCCGTAGTGGTCACGGTCAAGGATGCGCTGTGCCTTGGCAATATCGAGGTCGTCCTCGGTAAAGCTGTTCCAGGGCAGATCCAGGCAGGTATCCAGATAGGTGCGGATGACCGTTCCCTCCTGATTGCTGCTCTGCATCTTGGCAAGGCGGTCCACTTCCTTGAGCAGTTTCTTCTCCCGCTCCTCGTCCAGATGCAGCTCCTGGATCCTGCGGCGGTACTCCTCGGCCTCTGCCGTGGTATCATCGTCCTCGCCCAGTTCCTGGCTGATCATGTGCATCTGCTCATGCAGGTAGTAATCACGCTGGTTCTTGTCCATGGCCTCGTCCACTTTCTGGGCGATCTCCTTGTCGATCTCCAGCATCCGGCGCTCCCGATGCAGGCGTTCCACCAGCAGGCGCAGACGGCCAATGAGGGTGCTTTCTTCCATCACAGCCTGCTTATCCTCAAAGCGGAAGAGCAGATTGGCAGGAATGTACTCGCACAGGAAGGCGGGGTCGTTATTCGAGGTAACGGCAAACACCACGTCCTTGCTGATGCGGGGATTCATGGAAAGCACCGCGTCGAAGCTCGTTTTTACGTTGCGGAGCAGGGCCTCCGCCTCGGTCTCTTCCTCTGCCTTGATGGGGCGCACAGGAGCCGGCCGCACCGATGCCAGCAGGAAGCTGCCGTCGGTATCCAGCTCGGTGCGCTTGGCGCGGAACTTGCCCTCCACCAGAATGCGCACCAGATCATCCGAAACACGCATGACCTGCTTGATCTCGGCCACAACGCCGTACTGGTACATTTCCTCTGCCTTGGGGTCCTCAGCCTTCATATCCTTCTGCGCAATGAGGAACACCTCGGATTTATTCCGCACGGCCCATTCCACAGCGGCAATGCTCTTGTCACGACCTACCTCAAAATGCAGCAGGTTGTTGGGGAACACCACCAGCCCACGCAGGGCAATGGCGGGAAGATGGAGGATATTGCGCTCCACCTTGACAGTCACTTTTTCAGACATAAACTCATACCTCCCAGCTGCCCCGCGCCAAAGTGCGCTATCCCGTGGGCAGTTTTTTTGTTGGGTAAAAATTCAGATTTGATTTATTATATCGGATTCCGGCCCCGGTTGCAACCGGGCAGCTCATCCTTTGCGGTTTTCCTGGATATTATAACCCAGCCGTCCCAGCGCAGGCAGCATAGCCCGCAGGGTGACACTGGTGAGCATTCCCATCACAAGGCCCAGCACCAGCATGACCGGTGCATAGTAAAGGGACACTGCTGTGGAAAGGATGACACTGGCTCCCAGCAGCTGGCCGATGTTGTGGGCCAGCGCGCCGCAGACCGACAGGATGAACCAGGTAGGCCGCAGCGGGCAGTGATAGTAGAGCAGCCACATCACCAGCAGTGAGAGCAGGCCGCCGCAGAGGGAAAGAAAACCTGCCGTCCAGCCGGAGACCAGAAAGACGAAGAACGCCTTCAGCACATCCAGCACAAGGGCCTGTTTTGGCCCCATGAAGAACAGGGCATACATCACCACAATATTCGCCAGACCCAGCTTCATGCCTGGCAAAAGCCCGGGGATGACCAATGTGCCCTCGATGAAGGAAAGCGCCATCGCCAGAGCAAACAGCAGACCTGAAAGGGCGATGCTGTGCGTTTTGTTGTAATTGCGGCGGTTATAGGGCATCATTGTTCTCCTTTGCAGCGGATTATTCTTCACCAGCAGCCTGTTCGTACTGTTCCTGCTCTTCCATTGCCTTTTCCCAGGCAGCAAACAACTCCTCCTGATGGAAGCGCAGATCACTAAGCTCATCGCTCTTTTGGCGGAGCAGATCGGGGTCATTGTAGACCTCCGGGGAGTTGATCTCATTGTCAAGCTCCACTTCCCTTGCCCCGCAGGCTTCCATTTCATCCTCACAAGCCTTGATCTTGGCCCGCAGCTCCGCGCGGCGGCGGCGCTGCTCTTTGCCGTAACCGGCCTTGGCGGGCTGATCCCCGGCTTTTTCTGGGGCAGCTGCAGGAGCGGCACGGCCCATCAGGGCATCGTAGCTCGGATACAGGGTGGCCTTGCCATCTTCCAGATAGAGGATGGGACAGCCCAGACTGTTCATCAGATGGCGGTCATGGGTGACCATGAGCAGGGTCCCGGTGTATGCCATCAAGGCTTCGGTCAGGTTCTCGCGGGTGTAGATGTCCAGGTGGTTGGTGGGCTCGTCCAGAAACAGCAGATTGGGCCGCTCCAGCACGATCTCAGCAAAGCGCAGGCGGGCCAGCTCGCCGCCCGAAAGTGCCTCGCAGGGCTTGAACACTGTCTCGCCCCGGAAACCCAGCTTTGCCAGATGGCTGCGCACTTCCAGCTCCGTCATCCGGGGATACTTATTCCAGATGACATCGATCACCCGGCCCTGTCCCAGACGGTTCTGCTGCTGGGCAAAAATGCTGGGCCGGGCTCCCGTACCCAGCCGTACCATGCCGCCGGAGGGGCGGCGCTTACCATCCAGCACCTGCATCAGAGTGGATTTGCCCGCACCGTTGGGGCCTGCGATCACCAGCCGCTGACCCCCGCAGACCGTGTAGGTAAAGGGTTCCAGCAGGGTGCGCTCCCCGATCCTGATGGTCAGGTTCTTCATCAGCACCAACTCGTTCCACGGCTCCACATCATACTCAAAGCGGAACTTGAGCTGGTTCGTTTCATCCTTTGGTGCTTCCGTGATCTCCAGCTTTTCCAGCTGTTTGCGGCGGCTCTGGGCCATCTTGGTGGTGGAAGCGCGCACAAGATTGCGGTCTACATAATCCTGCAGCTTTTCAGCCAGTGCTACATCTGCATCGTGCTGCTTCTGGCGCAGGGCATCGGCAGCTTCCTTCTGGGGCAGATAGGCTGAGAAGTTGCCCTTATAAGTGGTCATGGTCTGGAAGGAGACCTCCCAGATCCTGGTGCAGATATTGTCCAGGAAATAGCGGTCATGGCTGACGACTAGCACGGCACCAGAATAGCTCTTGAGGTAATTCTCCAGCCATTCCATGGTGGCAAAATCCAAGTGGTTGGTGGGCTCGTCCAGAATCAGGACATCCGGCTTTTCCAACAGCAGCTTTGCCAGACGCAGGCGCGTCAGCTCACCGCCCGAAAGCACAGCGATATTCTTCGTCCAGGTATCCTGCGCAAACCCCATACCGGACAGCACCTTTTTGATGTTGACATCCATATTGTAGCCGTCAGCGGCATCAATGATGTTCTGCAAGGCATCGTGCTGTTCCAGCAGAGAGGCATCCTCCGGGCTGGCGGCCATTCTGCGCTCCAGGATCTGCATCTGGGCCATGGCATCCAGCACATGGGCAAAGCAGGAACGCATCTCGCCGTAGATATCCAACGTAGGGTCGAGCTTTGCATTCTGTTCCAGATAGCCCAGCGTCACACCATGGGTCACACTGAACTCACCCTCGTAGTCCGTATACTCGCCGGTCAGGATCTTCAGCAGGGTCGTTTTGCCTGCGCCGTTCTGGCCCACGATGCCGATGCGGTCCTCCCGTTCGACACTGGCCGTGACATCATGCAGGACGATCTTCTCGCCAAAGCTCTTGCCCAGCTTTTCCAAATGTATCAGCATTGTTCGTTTTCCAATCTCTCACACAGGCCGCACAGCATTACAGCTGGTGGCGGCGATTCTTCAGGCCCACATTGGCCAGTTCCTCCGGCTCCATCACCAGCGGGTAAAGCTCTTCCAGGCTGCTGATCTCATAGGTAGGAACGACCTTGCCGGGATTCTCGGCGTGGTTGGGGTTATACCAGCAGGTATCCAGCCCGGCGTTCACACCGCCCTGCACATCACTGCTCAGGCTGTCGCCCACCATCAGCACATGCTCACGGTTCTCCACGCCCAGCGCACGGAGCGCGGCATCAAAAATCTTGCGGTTGGGCTTTTCGCTGTCCATTTTTTCAGAAACGAACACATCCTCCACAAAATCCAGAATGCCGGATTCCCGCACACGGCGGCTCTGCACCCGGTCAAAGCCATTGGTCACCACAGCCAGTGTTGCCACTTCGGAAAGCTCCCGGAGCACGTCCAGCACGTTGGGAGATGTCAGGTCAGGGTGGGTAGAGAGCTGATCCAGATAGAATTTGTTCATCTCCACACCGTTGCCTGCGGCATTCACTGCCTTCAGAAAGCGGGTGAACCGCTCCCCCATCAGCTTGTCCCGGCGGATCTGACCCTTTTCCAGCTGCCGCCAGAGCTCTTCGTTGATGGTGCGGTAGGTCTGCACCGTCTCGGCATCCGGCTCAATGCCGTACTCCCGCAGGGTGTCAGCCAGCGCCTTGTTTTCCGCTGCATCAAAATCCAGCAGCGTATTATCAGCATCAAACAGAACACAATAGTATTTTGCCATGGTTCGTTACCCCTCTTTCATACTTGTGTCATTTTCCGGAACGCTTGTCCCCGATCACCGGGGAATTTTTCCCAGATCAAAAGAACAGCGAGAAGCCAGCCCCGCCCCGGCAGAGCTGGCTTCCGGTTATTCCTGAACTATCTCATAGGTTTCATCATCGGTCTGCACCGGGGAATTGTCCGCGCACGGATCTTGCGCGGTGCAGGGTTTGTCAACATTTCTGGGCATCTGCTCCTCGGTCACGCCGTTGTCCACATTCTCCCAGTCCATTTCATACCAATCCACACTGCCATCGGTCACAGTTCCCTCACCGGGCAGCCCGGGGATCTTGATCTCTTCACAGAACATCCGGCTCCCTCCCTTCTGCCCAGCCTATGCGGGCAGACAGAAAAAGGTTTACCGGCTGGCTTCTGCTTCGGTGGAAGCGGAAGCCCCCTCTGCGGGCTCAATATCGTTTTCAACCGAAGCGGAGACCGATTCACTGTTGGTCTGCTCTTTGGATTCCGTTTTGCTCTCAGAGGCAGCACTGCTGGAGGACGAGGTGCTCTCTGCCTTGCTCTCTGAGCTGCTGTGAGAAGAAGAGGTGCTCTCGCTCTTGGATTCGCTCTTACTCTCACTTTCCGCCGTGCTGTGGGAAGAACTGCTGCTCGTGCTCTCAGACTTGCTGCTCTCCGAAGAGGACGCGGATGTACTGCCGGAAGAAGTAGAAGAGCTGCCGGAATTTGAGCTGGAGGCGGGCTCCGGGCTGACCGTGATGGTCAGCGCATTGCTGACCACGGCACAGTCGTTGTACACGACCACCGCATAGATCTTATAGCTGCCGCTGGTGATAGCCGAAGCGGACACGGTGACCGTTGTCTGGCCCGCGGCCTCCTTCACTTCCTGACCGTTGGCGAACCAATGCAGGTTTTCACTCTTGGCATATTTACCCTCCAGCGCAGCCTTAAAGACATAGGAGCCGGCGGAAGCCTTGCCTTCCGAGATGTGAACGGAAGCAGCGGCAAACACGGCTGTTACGTCCAGATTCTGCTTGAAGCCGGTATCGGTACGGGTCTTGCTGGTCACGCCGTCGCTCCACTTGACGAACACATGGCCCTCCGCAGGGGTGGCCGTAACAGTCAGCGACTGGGATGCATCTGTGATGCCGTATGTCAGGCTGGTCTTGCCGCTCTCGTTCCCACAGCTCAGGGTGCCGCCGCCGCTCTTTTCCACCTGATAACGGGCCTCAAACTTAACGCTGGCAGTCTCAGAGCTGCTGACGCTTTCACTCTCGCTGGAAGAAGCGGGTTCTTCCGAGCTGGGGGCCTGCACCGCCGAGCTGGGGTTGGATACATATTCCAGCGTACGGGTGGGAATATTATTGGTGTCCGGGCGGCGATCCTCGGTCTGGTAGGCGTGGGTGCGCAGATAGTTCAGCGCAGCCTTGAGACCGGCGCTCTTGAGGTGGATATCACCATCCGTGTAGTAATCCAGCTGGCCGTAGCCATTTTCTCCTTTGAGGACCTCCGCCGTATTCAGAAATCTGACCCCCAGCTGTTCACACATGTTGAGCAGCGCCATGTTAAAATCATCGATCTTGACCTGATCCATGTGGGGGTAATTGGAGTGATTCTCCGGGATAGGAGGCACCGTGTTCACGATGATATCGGTGTAGGGGTAAGCCTCCTGAATGGCCTGCACCAGCGCGGTATAGTTACTGATAAAATCAGCCACCTCCATGCCGGTGTCGTTGGTACCAAAGGTCATCACGACACGGCGGGGCTTCATTTTTGCCACCGCCTGTGCGATGGTGTAGTGGGTGGTGTCATTCTTAAAGGTGACGATTCCTTCGTTCAGGGCCACATGGGTGCCAATGCCCTCCTTGGCACAGAACTGCTGCAAGGAGATCAGGCCGTTGTTATACAGACGCACGGTGTTGGAGTCTCCCAGAAACAGGGTGCTGTCCAGATATTCCGTGCCCGCATCCGCTGTTTCAGTCAGCAGAGCGCTGGAGGTGTTATCGATCTGATAGTGATTGGCAAGATCTGTGCTTTCACCGTCCCCGGTGGTGTCCGTCGGCACGGAGTCTGCGGGTGTGCCGGGCGTTTCCGGTTTTCCCCGTTTGAGCAGGGTCAGGGTGATGCCTACGGTTAGCAAAGCCGCCAGTGCGCAGACCACACAGACCAGAACGGCCTGCCGCTGCAGCGATGTCATAGACTGTTTGTCCGATTGATTCTTATGATTCATGTTATATTCACCACTTATCCTATCGTTCAACCGTTTGCACGGCAGGCCAGGAGCTTGTCCGTCAGTTCTTCACAACTTTCCGCCAGCAGCACCGGACCAAAGGGCTCCAGTTCTTCCCTGCTGCCGTAGCCATACAGGGCACCGGCGGCATCCAGCCCGCAATCGGCGGCACCGCGCATATCATCGTTGCGGTCGCCCACCATCAGCACCCGCTTGCCCTGTACACAGGGCTGGGTGAGAACATAGCGCACCACTTCCGTTTTGGTATCCCGGCTCTCATCCATGGACGCGCCGCCGATGAAATCGAAGTAAGGGGCCAGTCCCTGTTCTTCCAGAATGGGGGTCACGACCACAGTCGGCTTGGAGGTTGCGGTGCAGAGCACAAATCCTGCCTCCTTCAGGCGGCGCAGCATCTCTGCCGCACCGGGGTAGGCCGTACCCTCATGGCTGCCCTTTTCGCGGTAACTCTCCCGATAGAGCTCGGTGGCTTCCTCGATTTTTGCAGGGTCAGAAAAATGCTCTCCAAAGCTCTTGCGGAGCGGCGGCCCCAGATAGCGCCGCAGGTTTACATGGGTGACATCCACGCCCATCTTGGTAAAAACTTCTTCCAGTGTATTCAGGATGCCGGGGGCGGAATCGATCAGGGTTCCGTCCACGTCAAATAAGATCACGTCATAGTGCTGCAAGTTCGTTTCCCTCTCTTTCACACATATACACGGTATAGTATAGCACAGAATTGCGCTTTCAGCAATTCCAACAAATCGTTTTTGCACTTTTTATACAAATCGGTCACAATCTGGCCTTAAAACGCAAAATGCCTGCCCGCCAGAATGCGGACAGGCAGGGGGTCGTGCAGGCTTATTGGGCTGCAGCGCCGTTATCAGCGGAGGGATAATAGAGGTTATTGGAGATAAACTCCAGCTTTTCCTTCAGCACCAGCTCCAGATTTGCCACGGCGTGCACCATGTTGGTGGCCGAATCGTTCACTTCCAGCAGCTTGCACAGGTCGATCTCGTTCATGGCGAGTGCGGTTTTCATCTTCTGGCTCTCGGCGCAGAGGATGTGGCTCAGAGCACTTTCCTGCAGCGCGATACTTTCCATCAGATCGATTACAGCCTGACTCAGGGTAACACGGGGCAGGGCCGGACATTCCAACGTAGCGGGACAATTGATCGTTGCCATAGGGGACTCATCCTTTCTATATAAGGTGTACCCCATCTTATGTCCTCTGCCGTGCAGCCGTTACTGCTATTTCTCCTGTGCAGAGATCTTTTCAATTACGCTCTGATAACCGCCGGTTCCGTATTGGATACAGCGATTGATCCGGCTGATGGTCGCCGTGCTGATCTCTACCTCTTTCACGATCTGGTCATAGGTGCGGCCGCCAAGCAGCAGCTTTGCCGCTTCCAGCCGTTGTGCCATATCGGAGATCTCCTTTACTGTGCACAGATCCTCAAAAAAAGCATAGCACTCCTCCCGGCTCTCAAGGCTCAGGATGGCATCGAACAATGCATCTACGGTCTCGTTTTTTCTGGAATTTTTCTCAGTCATTGCGGTCTCCTCTGCGGCAAACGCCGGAACTTCTGACAGAAAGAATCATATCATGTTATCACTTTAGCACACGAAAGTGTGAAAGTCAAGCCTTTTGCGTGAATCGTTTTCAATTCAGCATGTCCACAGTTTTCTTCTCTTCATAAATGAAATAAAATCACCTAAAATTTTTTGTCTGATTTTCTGTCGAATTAGCACATCCTCTGAACTGCTCCGAAATATATTGACAAATTATGAAAATGGGGATAAAGTATACACAATTTTCAGGCAAAGGAGCCACAGCGTGACCTCTTTGCCGCATGAAAAGCAAAGGAAAGAGGTAAAAGAAATGAACACGCTGGTCATCGTTTTGATTGCAGCCGTGTGTCTGTTTGGTGCTTACACCCTTTACGGACGCTGGCTGGCAAACAAGTGGGGCATCGATCCCACCGCCAAGACCCCTGCGGTCGTCCATGAGGACGGCCGGGATTACGTTCCCACCAACGGCTGGACCGTTTTTGCACATCAGTTCAGCTCCATTGCAGGTGCCGGCCCTGTTACCGGTGCCATTCAGGCTGCTGCCTTTGGCTGGCTGCCTGTTCTGCTGTGGGTCCTGCTGGGCGGCATCTTCTTTGGTGCTGTTACCGACTTCGGCGCTCTGTATGCTTCTGTAAAGAATGACGGCAAGTCCATGGGTATGCTGATTGAAAAGTATATCGGCAAGACGGGCCGCAAGCTGTTCCTGCTGTTCTGCTGGCTGTTCTGCGGCATCGTTATTGCAGCGTTTGCTGACATGGTCGCTGGCACCTTCAATGCTTATGGCGCGGACGGCGCTCTGGTGGACGCTGCTCAGACCAACGGCGCTGCCGGCATGGTCTCCATCATGTTCATGGTCTTCGCTGTGGTCTTTGGCCTGATCCAGAAGAAGTTCAACTTCTCCGGCTGGAAGGAGAGCGTCATCAGCATCGTTTTCATCGTGCTGTCCTTTGTCATTGGCGCAAATCTGCCCATCATCCTGGGCAAGGCCGCATGGAGCTATATCACCTTCGTTTATATCTTCTTTGCCGCCGTGCTTCCCATGTGGCTGCTGAAGCAGCCCCGGGACCACATGACCACCTTCATGTTCGTTGCCATGATCGCAGGCGCTGTGGTTGGTCTGGTCGTTGCACACCCCACCATGAATCTGCCCGTTTACACCGGCTTCACCAACGAGAAGCTGGGCACCATGTTCCCCATCCTGTTCGTCACCGTTGCCTGTGGTGCTGTTTCCGGCTTCCACAGCTTGGTCTCCTCCGGTACTTCCTCCAAGACCGTTGAGAACGAGAAGGATATGCTGAAGGTCGGCTACGGCGCAATGATCCTGGAGAGCCTGCTGGCTGTTCTGGCTCTGTGCGTCGCCGGTGCTGCAGCTGCTGCTGACGGCACTCCCGCTGCCGGTACTCCGTTCCAGATCTTCAGCCGTGGCGTTGCCGGTTTCTTTGAGATGTTCGGCGTCCCCGCTTATGCTGCTACCGTCTTTATGACCATGTGCGTTTCCGCACTGGCCCTGACCAGCCTTGACGCCGTGGCCCGCATCGGCCGCATGAGCTTTCAGGAGCTGTTCAGCGTTGATGATATGGGGCACGCTGAGGGCTGGCGCAAGCTGTTCTGCAACGTCTACTTCTCCACCTTCCTCACTCTGGCCTTTGGCTTCCTGCTGACCAAGATCGGCTACGCAAACATCTGGCCCTTGTTCGGTTCCGCCAACCAGCTGCTGAGCGCTCTGGTTCTGGCTACTCTGTGCGTTTTCCTGAAGGTCACCGGCCGCAGCAACAAGATGCTGTTCCCCCCGCTGATCATCATGCTGTGCGTCACCTTCACCGCTCTGGTGCAGCGCCTGATTGCCATGGTCAAGGCCATCAGCACCGCCGCTTCTGTCAGCATTCCTGCGGGCGAGACCACTTGGGGTGCCGTGTTCATTGCCAATGGCCTGCAGCTGATCCTGGCTGTTCTGCTGATCGTTCTGGGTCTGAACATTGTGTTCCACTCCTTCTCTGCTTACAAAAAGGCTGAGCACAACAGCGAGGCCAAAATCTGAGGTTTTCACGGTTTGACCGTAAAACGATAAAAATCTCCCACTGACGACATCGAACCCCGTCAGCGGGAGATTTTATTTTGTCCTTTTCAGGTCACAGCATCTTCACCATGATGATCTCATCCCGGTAGGTGCCGTCTTTCAGTTTAAAGGCCCGGGGCTGGATGCCATAGCGCTCAAACCCAAACTTCTCATAGAGATGGATGGCACGGGCGTTATCGCTGTACACCCCCAGTTCCAGCTGTTCGAAGCCGTTGGCGCGGGTCTGGTCAATGGCCAGCTGCATCAGATAACTGCCCAGACCGCAGCCCCAGTAATCTTTCCGTACGGAGATGCCTACTACGGCACGATGGCGGTATTTGATATGCGGCCGCACCTGTGCAACACCAAACTCCCCCACCAGCTTTTCTCCGGCAAAAGCGCCCACCTCAAAGTTCACAGGGCTTTCCACGAAGCCTGCGAGCCAGTTCCGCATCGCTTCCAGACTCGCTCCTTCCTCCGGGTATCGGGCCATAAAATGTGTTTCGCTGTAGATTGCATTGCGGAATGCACTCAATGCCTCCGCATCATCGGCGCATAAGCTGCGCACCGTCAGCACTTCCCCGTTGGGCAGTGTGAACATTCTGGGTTCGATCTTCATGTTTCTCTCTCCTCTTCTTTCAGATATGTGCTCGCTCCCATTCCTGCAGAACAGCCAATTGCAGCTCGG
>OINQ01000129.1_pt1 | contig 23315 bp, 18 predicted proteins | sample 1585371 | NCBI WGS metagenome assembly OINQ01 (sample SAMN02674605, study PRJEB24791) | human gut metagenome, SKBSTL067 | isolation source: stool | host: Homo sapiens | place: USA | reverse complement strand
GGTGTCATCCGGCAGGTAGTAGGGGGCCACCATCGCCACATTATAATCGGGCTTGGTGGTAAAGAAATACTGCCCGATGAAGCTGTATGCCACAAAAGCCGCTGCAATGCCGATCAGGAGAACCCACTTGAGGTTATAATCCCACCAGTTGGCCCAGCGCTCTTTGCGGGTATACTGTTTTTCCGCCCGCGGGGCAAGGTCTGCGGGGTCGATATCCCGCTCGTAACGATAGCTTGCCATAGTTCTCCTTACAGTTGAGCCAGAATGGTCTGGCGCACGGCATCGGGCAGCTGCTTCTGTTCAGCCTTGCTCATGCCTGCGGTCTGGATGGCGGGCAGGATGCGCACCCGGATATCGCCGGGCGTGGCCCGCAGGCCGTGGCCCTCAAACAGGCCCCGCGCGCCGGAGATGGCCACCGGCACCACGGGCACCCCCGTCTTGATGGCAATGCGGAAGGCACCGGCCTTGAACTCGCCCGCGCCGCCCTCTTCGCCCTTGTAGCGGGTGCCCTCAGGGAAGATGACGAAGCTCCGGCCGCTCTCCACGATGGCGGTGGCATCGTTCAGGGCCTTGACGGAAGCGCGGATGTCATCCCGCTTGACGAACACACAGCCCAGCAGCTTCATCCAGCGGTTGAGCAGGGGGATCTTTTCCAGCTCCTCCTTTGCCAGAATGCCGTGGGGCGCGTCCAGCGCGGTCAGCAGGATGGGGATATCATAGTAGCTGCGGTGGTTGCCCACGAACACGCAGGGCCCCACCGGGATATTCTTCTGCCCTTCCACCGTCATCCGGGCCCCCGTAACATGCAGGATGCCCCGGCTCCAGCGGGGAATGTTGGCCTTGACGATCTGCTCCACCGTGTCCAGATCCCCGGCAGCCAGGGCACGCTCGGCCCGGCGCAGGGTGGCATAGTGCACGATCATATAGCCAAACAGATAAACGAATAACGCAATGGTGCGTAAAATGCTCAAATTCCTTTCCTCCTTCCGGCCCAAAAGGCCAGTATCATTGTAACATACTTTGGGGCAAAATGGGAGAGAACACACTTTTTTTACAAATACGTGCTTTTTAGCTTGCAAAATCCACAAAATCCGGGTATATTTATAAGCAGAAAGGTAGCACAATGGCATTGCTGCCCATTACAAAAGAGAGGTATTCCGGAACAAATGGGTTTATTTCCTTCTTCTAAAGATTTCAAGGACGGGCCGGGCGTTGAAAAGGACACGCCCCGCAAAACGGGCGTAGGCCGCTTTTTTGAGCTGGAGGGCCGCGATATGAGCAGCATGTTCCTTGCAAACCTGCTCACCTGCATCGGCTTTCTGCCGGTGATCTGCCTGGTGTACATCGGCTTCCTGATGAACAGCCTGCCGGTCATGGTCCTCAGCGCCGCCGTGGGCGGCATTCTGGCAGGACCGGTGCTGGCGGGGATGTACGACACCGTCCTGCGCGCCCTGCGCGACGAGGCCGGCTACTGGTGGACCACCTACCGCAAGGCCTTCCGGCAGAACTTCAAGGCCAGCATCCTGCCCGGCATCCTGTACTGCGTGGTCGTCACGGTGCAGATCTTCCTGGTCTATTTCTGCTTCAACATGCTGTACCACGGCACCAACGTGGGCGTTCCCATGTGGGTGGCCACGGTGCTGAACCTTGTGCTGTTCCACATGCTGTTTTCCTACATGTGGCCCCAGATCGTGCTGCTGGATCAGCCCCTGCGCCTGACGCTGAAAAACAGCCTGAACTGCATGATCGCGTTCCTGCCCCACGCGCTGGCCGCAGCGCTGGTCACCATCCTGTTCTGGGGTCTGGTGATTCTGTGCATGCCGCTGGGCCTGCTGCTGATGCTGGTGTTCGGCTTCTGGTTCCAGTGCGAGATCTGCTGCCAGATCGTCTACGGCGACCTGAACCGGGTGTTCCACATTGAGGAGAGCATCCAGAAGCTCCACGATGCCCAGCTGGAAAAGGAGCTGCGCGCCGAGCGCGGCGAGGACACCCCCGAAGAATAACACTGCGCCGTCCACAGCGCGCAAAGGAGAGAAGTGCGGATGGAACAACGGAACAATCTGGTGCTGCACGGCACCGAGACCTTCTCCCGGGGCGCACTGGACAATGTGGCGCTGGAAAGCGGTGCGGTGGTGCTGGATTCCTCCGCCGGCCGCTATCTGCCCTACGGCAGCTATACCACCCCGGAGTTCGCCATGCCGGCCTTCTGCAACCTGAATGTCAGCTGGAACGCCAGCGCCCCCCACAACACCATGGTCGAGGTGCGCTGCCGGGTCTATGCCGGGAACACCTGGACCGGCTGGCTCAGCTTTGGCAAGTGGGCACCGGATTACCCCCGCTGCAGCATCAAAGCCCAGAGCGAGGACGGGCTGGTGTTCCTGATGGGGGATACCGTCACCGTTGCCACACCGGGCGGCGGCACCGGCATTCAACTGCAGGTGAACCTTTCCACCAACGATGACAAGGCCACCCCGGCTGTCCGGCTGCTGGCCGCCGCCGTGCGCCCCCTTGCCTGGGAGAAGCACAACGGCCACCCGCTGAACCGGCGGCTCTACCTGCCGGAATATTGTCTGAGCGCCCACGACCCCAGCTTTGGCCGTGAGATGGACCTGCCCCTTGTAATGGCGGCCCTGATGAACCGCTACGGCGAGGATATCCTGCCTGAGGAAGTTGCCTACGCCATGGAGGACAAAGCCACCAGCTCCACCGGCAATGCCGCCTTTGCGGCTGCGGCGGCGGGCTGCTGCGGCTACCCCTGCTGGCAGGCCTGGATGGATCTGGCAGACCTGCGCGCCCAGATCCACGATGACTGCTCCATCGCAGTCCGGGTGGAGCGCCGCGTCCGGGGCCAGCGGGACCCCGTGGGGGTCTGGATGGGCCTGCGGGGCTTTGGGCACGATGATGCCGTTCTGGCGGATTTCGTGCTGCTGAACGACCCCACTGCCGACAGCGATGGTGCCGTGAACTGCACCATGGCGCTGTCGGATTTTATGCGATACTTCACGGGCCGGGCCATTGCCCTGCGGCCCAAGCAGCGGGAAGTGGCCGCCGACCTGCCCAACCGGGTGCGGTGCGACCTGACCCGCGCCGAGGATGGCAGCTATTTCTTTGAGCAGCGGGGCCAGCAGGACCCGCTGCCGGAGGATTTTTCCGGCTGGGCGGCCTATGCCGTCCACGATGGCGTGGCCCACGCCACCACTGCCCACCGCACCTTCCGCCGGATGGAGCGCACGCCCGAGGGCGGGCTGCTCTTCCCGCCCGAACAGCTGGCCGCAGGCGGCCGCTGCAGCGTGTACGCGGTGGACCAGACCGGGCGGATGCGGGTGGCGGAAGTCCGTCTCCCCGCGCCCCCCAAGCCCGCGGCAGAGCCTGCCGCACCCCAACAGGACCCAAGCACCGTGCAGCCCGGCCTTTGAGCCGGCAGCGCAAAGCGCTTTTCGGGATAGAAACCACAACATAGGGAGGAACACATTATGGCAAAAACGATCATCACCATTGGACGTGAGTACTGCACCGGCGGCAACTACATCGCAGAGGATGTTGCAAACGCACTGGGCATCAAGCTCTACGACAAGGAGCTGATCACCATGGCCGCAAAGCACTCCGGCCTCTCGGAGGAAGCCGTGGCCGCCAGCGAAAAACGCCGCACCCACAGCCTGCTGTACAGCCTGTATACCATGGGCAACGAGCTCCCGCTGGGCGATCAGGTGTTCATCCTGCAGAGCCGCATCATCAAGCAGCTGGCTGAGGAAGGCCCCTGCGTCATTCTGGGCCGCTGCGGTGACTATGTGCTGCGGGATCGCAAGGATGTGCTGCGCGTGTTCATCTACGCACCGGTGGAATGGCGGCGTGAGCTGGCCAAGACCGACCCGCTGGTCAAAGCACACGACGAGAAGGGCATCAAGGAAGAGATTGAAAAGACCGACCGCAACCGTGCTGCCTACTACAACTACTACACCCAGAACCGCTGGGGCGATGCCCACAACTATGATCTGGCCATCAACGCCGCCCTGGGCCGCGAGACCTGCGTCAAGATGATCCTGGACGCTGTCGCCGCCAAGGAAAAGACCATGGCTGAGTGATCCCCGCCGGGCCGGACGGCCCAAAAAACAATGCTGCTGCGTGGGTAGGGTGCTTTTGTGCTCTGCCCACGTTTTGGGCAACGGCATCGCCCTCCTGTTCAAGCATAAACCCTCGTCTATCATTCAACGTCAAAAGGAGAAATCGTGGAAAACAAACAGCTCAATCTTTCCGAACCCGAAAACATCATGGGCACCATGGATGTCAACCCGCTGCTGATCAAGCTCAGCATCCCGATGATGATCTCCATGCTGGTGCAGGCACTGTACAACGTGGTGGACTCGATCTTTGTCGCCCGTGTCAGCGAGAACGCCCTGACCGCCGTCTCTCTGGCCTTTTCGCTGCAGAACATGATGTTCGCCGTGGGCATCGGCACCGGCGTGGGTGTCAACGCCCTGCTCTCCAAGAGCCTGGGCGAAAAGAACCAGTCCCGCGCCAACAAGACCGCCGAGAACGGCCTGTTCCTGGCACTGTGCAGCTACCTGGTCTTTCTGGTGCTGGGCCTGACCGTTGTGCGCCCCTACTTCTACGCCCAGACCGCCGATGCCGACATCGCCGAGCAGGGCATCCGCTACCTGACCATCTGCTGCGTGCTCAGCCTGGGCATGTTCATGCAGGTGATGAACGAGAAACTGCTGGCCGCCACCAGCCGCACCACCCTGAGCATGATCAGCCAGCTGGTGGGTGCCATCGTCAACATCATCCTTGACCCCATCTTCATCTTCGGCTACTGCGGCGAGGCTCTGTCCGGCACCACCGGTGCAGCTTTGGCCACCGTCATCGGCCAGTTCTGCGGCGCAGGGGTCTCCTTCTACCTCAACCTCCGCAAGAACCCCGATATCCAGCTGGATTTCAAGGGCTTCCGCCCCAGCGCCGAAGCCATCAAGCGGATCTACGTTGTCGGCCTGCCCAGCATTGCCATGCAGTGCGTGGGCAGCGTGATGACCTTCCTGATGAACCAGATCCTGATGGCCTTTACCGCCACCGCCGTGGCCGTGTTCGGCGTTTACTTCAAGCTGCAGAGCTTCGTGTTCATGCCCATCTTTGGCATGAACAACGGCATGGTGCCCATCATCGGCTACAACTACGGTGCCCGCAAGCCCGACCGCGTCAAAAAGACCATCAAGTGCGCCATGTTCTATGCCGAGGCCATCATGCTGGTCGGCTTCCTGCTGTTCCAGTTCCTGCCCGACAAGCTGCTGGGCCTGTTCTCCGCCAGCGAGGCCATGCTGGCCATCGGCAAGCCTGCCCTGCGCATCATCTGCTTCCACTTCCTGCTGGCCGGCATGAGCATCATCCTGTCCTCCACCTTCCAGGCGCTGGGCAACGGCATGTTCAGCCTGATCATCTCGGTCTGCCGCCAGCTGGTGGTCCTGCTGCCCGCCGCCTGGCTGCTGAGTAAGACCGGCAATGTGAATATGGTGTGGTGGTCCTTCGTCATTGCAGAGCTGGTCAGTGTGACCCTGAGCTTTGTGTTCTTTGCCCGCCTGGACAAAAAGATCATCGAGCCCATGTACGACAACGCTGCCGCTGCACAGTAAACCGTTTCAGAACCTGTCCGGCACAAGAAAGGAACGTGACCTTTTATGGCAAAGAAGTTGAAATGGAATCTGATCCTGATGAGCGTGCTCTACCTGGGGCTGGGCATCTTCCTGCTCATGCGTCCCTCCACCGCCCTCAACGTGGTCTGCTACGCCCTGGGCGGCGTGGTGCTGGTGTGCGCCGCCGTTCAGCTGGTGCGCTACTTTGCCGTGGAGCGCGGCATCTTCCAGAGCCAGCTCACCCTCATCTCGGGCATCATCTGCCTGGGCCTGGGCGCGTTCCTGATCCTCCGCAGTGACATCGTGGTGCGCATCCTGCCCATCGTGTTCGGCCTGTTCGTCATCTTCGACAGCCTGGGCCGCATCCAGAACGCTCTGGACCTGCGCCGCTGTGAGTACCCCAGCTGGAAGGGCTTCCTGCTGCTGCCGGTGCTCAGCGTGGTGCTGGGCGTGGTGATGATCCTGAACCCCTTCGGCACCATGGAGACGCTGGTCATGGCCATTGGCATCATCCTCATCATCGAGGGTGCCATCAACCTGCTCAGTGCCCTGTACACCGTGCTGGCCATCCGCCGCTTTGCCAAGCTCCACCCCGAGACCCAGTCCATGCTGGAATCCCTGACCGGTCAGGATCTGAACGGTGACGGCGTGATCGCCCCGGACATCGCCCCTGCCGACGTGGAAGCCTCCGCCGTGGAGCTGGATCATGTGGATGAGAGCGCTGAGGTGGAGCAGGAAGACCTCAACGATTAACGGGCTCGCCCTCTCCGTCAGCGCTGACGCGCTGCCACCTCTCCCAAAGGGAGAGGCTTTCGCGATTCCCCGCAAGGTGAGTCGTTCTGCCAGAGGCTCCCCCTTTGGGGGAGCTGGACGCGAAGCGGCCTGAGAGGGCGAGGACGCTGCCAAAAGAGAGTATTCTAAATCTAATGCAAGGGAAATCAAAAACTATGGAAAAATACGATCTGATCATTGTGGGTGCCGGTCCGGCCGGCATCTTCACCGCTGTAGAGCTGCTGCGCCACGGCAGCAAGAAAAAGATCCTGCTGGTGGAAAAGGGCAAGCCGGTGGAAAAGCGCCACTGCCCCAAGGCCGAGCTGGGCCACTGCGTCAACTGCCGCCCCACCTGCGCCATCACCACCGGCTTCTCCGGTGCAGGCGCGTTCTCGGACGGCAAGCTGAGCCTCTCCTATGAGGTGGGCGGCGACCTGCCCAGCCTGATCGGCGAGGAGTTCGCACAGGAGCTCATCCATTACACCGATAAGATCTACCTCGAGTTCGGTGCCGACCCCCATGTGGAGGGCATCTACACCGGCGAGGACATCAAGGAGATCCGCAAGAACGCCATCCACGCCGGCCTGAAGCTGGTGGACTGCCCCATCCGTCATCTGGGCACCGAGAAGGCCCAGCAGCTGTATCTGGCCATCCAGAACTATCTGGCCGACAACGGCGTGGAGATGCTGTTCAGCACCGAGTGCGAGAACATCATCCTGGAGAACGAGGAGTGCAAGGGCGTGTTCATCAAGGGACCCAAGGACGAGGAAGCCCATGCTGTTTATGCCGATACTGTGGTCATCGGCACGGGCCGCCGCGGTGCCGACTGGCTGGAGAAGATCTGCGCCGAGCACCACATCGCCCACAAGCCCGGCACCGTTGACATCGGCGTGCGCGTGGAGTGCCGCAACGAGGTCATGGAAAAGGTGAACAAGGTGCTGTACGAGTCCAAACTCATCGGCTACCCCAAGCCCTGGAAGAACAAGGTGCGCACCTTCTGCCAGAACCCCGGCGGCTTTGTGGCTCAGGAGAACTACGACAACGACCTGGCCGTGGTCAATGGCCACAGCTTCAAGGAGAAGAAGAGCGAGAACACCAACCTGGCCATCCTCGTCTCCCACAACTTCACCGAACCCTTCAACCAGCCCATCGCCTACGCCCAGAAGGTGGGTGAGCTGACCAACATGCTGGGCGCGGGCCACATCCTGGTCCAGCGCTACGGCGACATTCTGGACGGCAAGCGCACCTGGCCCAAGGAGCTGGCGCAATCCAACGTCAAGCCCACCCTGAAGGATGCCGTGGCCGGTGATATCACCGCCGCCATGCCTTACCGCGCCATGACCAACATCATCGAGTTCATCAAGATGCTGGATATGGTCGTGCCCGGCTTTGCCGCCAACGAGACCCTGCTTTACAGCCCTGAGCTGAAGTTCTACTCCAACAAGGTCAAGATGGACGCAAACCTCGACACCAACATCAAGGGCCTGCACTGCCTCGGCGACTCCTCCGGCTGGACCCGCGGCCTGATGATGGCCTCCGTCATGGGCGTGCTGATGGGCCGCAAGCTGGCCGAGAAGGAAGGCTGCTGAGCTGCCATTCTGCACTAAGCTGCGCTGAATATTTGTTTCCCGACGCCCCTCCGCCCCCTGCGGAGGGGCGTTTTTGCGTCCGTTTTCAACAAAACCGTATGGAATACAAAAGTGGTCATAAAAAGTCCATCTCCGCCATATGAAAATTTTATTGGAAATTGAATTGATTTTCTTGGTCAAAACTGCTACAATCTTAGAAAGAAGTCTAGGCTGAATTGTATCTTGCGCATAATGCAAGGAGGGATCACTTATGTGCGAAGCCCCCGGAAGCGTAGTAACTCTGCTCTGTTCCGGCATCCAGCTTTACAGCGCCGAGCGGCGTATTGCGGACTGCATTCTTGCAGATGTAAAGCGGGCGTCCATGTGTACGTCGGCCGAGCTGGCCCGTCTGAGCAGTTCGTCCGAGGCCACCATCACCCGGCTGTGCCACAAGCTGGGCTTCGAGAACTACCGCAAATTCCAGCTGGCGCTGGCGCGGGATGCCATGGAGCAGCAGGAGACCGCTCGGCGCACCCGGGAGGAAGGGCAGGACGAGCTGCGTCAGGCCCTGCTGGACATTCAGGCCAACCGGGAAGAGGAGCTGCGGGCCACCATTCAGGCCATCGACACCCGGCAGCTGCGGCGGGTGCTCTCGCTGCTGCGCAGCTGCGAGGTCATCGAGGTGGTGTCTGAGGGCAGAAGCCTTCCGGTGGCGCTGGATGCATCCATCCGGTTCGGTCATCTGGGCAAGCGGTGCGTCGCCAGCGCCCTCCACGAAAAGACGCTGGCTTTTGCGCAGACGCTGACCCCGAAAGACCTCCTCATGGCGTTCTCCACCTCCGGGCGGGATGCCGGGCTGGAAGAGGTGATCTCTGCCGCCAAGACGAGGGGTGCGCCGGTGCTGCTCATCACCTGCGACAGCCACAGTCCGCTGGCCCATCTGTCCGACTATGTGATGACCGCCTCCAACCGCGAACAGCGGCTCATTGAGGGCAGCCACGCGGCATCTCTCCTCTCGCCGAACATCCTCGTGAAGGTGCTCTATTATCTGCTCCGGATGGAAAATCTGTAAAAAAACAAACGCTGGCACCTTAGCTGGTTGCTCATAAAAAAGTGAATCCGACCTATGGCTGCAATCAAAGGTCGGATTCTTTTTTTATGTTAGGGCTGGAATATCCATGGCTCCCTCTGACGCGGGAGGCTTGGATGCGGTGCAAAATCGCACATTACCGCACTACACCGAATGGTGTATAGAAGTACGCCCTTACTGTTTGACAAATTGGAATTGATTTTCCTTTTTATTTCTTAGTATCAATCCAAATGAAAACTCTCTCGTCAGTTCTTTCAGTAACAACACCTCCGTTTGCTATTGCCACAGCTTGAGATGCTATGTTATCTAAAAGAATGGTTACTAACACTTTATCTATTCCCATTTCTTTCGCTTCATTAAGCAATAATCTCAGCAGTTCTTTTCCATATCCTTTTCCACGAAACGCTGGTGCAATTCCGTACCCGATATTTCCTCCTGCTTTTCTCAGTGCCTCAGTCAAAAAATGTCTGACAGAACCAAATCCAACCGGAATACCATCAGCATATAGCCAAAAAGTTGTAGAAGGCACTTTCCAACCATCTACAATCCCTTCTTGCTCAGAATCCCTCTGTTTTACAATCAGCCATTCTTTATACTCATCAAATGTTAATCCGTTGGCTTTGTTAATTAATCCATTTTCTTCAGCAGGGATCTCTTGCAGCATTGTGTAAATATCTAAGCCGTCATCAACTGACAATCTTTTTAATTCCAACATTATTTTCAATTCTCCTTAATCAAATAAACTCAAGTTTATCAGTCTGTTTAATCATATCATATGGCTTCAATGTACGGCAAGAACAATCCCGGCAGACATTACTGCCGGGACTGATGCTGTTTTATGGACATCTACATTTCGTGCCAGCGTTTGTTTTTATCATTCGAGCTCTAAGTCGCCGGGCAGGATGACGTCCAGCGCGGCGGCTGGCTCAGCCACGAGGCGGCGGCTCTGGTGGAAGATGGCCTTTTCCAGTGTGTTGCGGGCAAGGCGGCCATTGCCGGCGGTGCGGGCATCGGATTCCTGCCAGCGGGTATAATAGCCCAGCAGGGGTTCGGTGCAGGCTTCGGCCAGGGTGTAGCCCTTGTTTTTGGCAAGGACCTGGGTGATCTGCAGCAGCTCCACGGCGGTGTAGTCCGGGAACTCGATCCGGTTGGGAAAACGGCTGGCAAGGCCGCTGTTGGCGGTGAGGAAGGTCTCCATCTCCCTGGTGTAACCTGCCAGAATGACCACCAGCTCATCCCGGTGATCCTCCATCCCCTTCACCAGCGTGTCGATGGCTTCCAGCCCGAAGCTGTCCTGCTCGCCGCGGTAAAGGCTGTATGCCTCGTCAATGAAGAGCACACCACCCAGCGCGCTCTCGATGACGCTGTTGGTCAGGGGGGCGGTGTGGCCGGTGTAGCGGCCCACCAGATCGGCGCGGGTCACCTCCACCAGCTGGCCGCCCTTGAGGGCACCGATGGCTTTCAGATACCGTGCCACCAGCCGGGCAATGGTGGTCTTGCCGGTGCCGGGGTTGCCCGTGAAGATCATGTGCATCGAAAGGCTGGCAGTCTTGAGCCCGGCGGCGGCGCGACGCTGCTGCACCTGCAGGTTGTCGGCCAGACCGAACACATATTCCTTGACCGGGGCAAGGCCCACCAGCTCGTTGATCTCGGCGCGGATGGCATCCAGCGCGCCGGTGTAGGCGGCAGGCAGCAGGTCGAACAGGGGCTGGTCTGCGCCGTCGTTCAGACGGAACTGCACCCCTTCCGGCCCGGCGGTCAGGGTCACGGTGCCGGTAAGGGTTTCATCGGTCTGCAGGCAGTATTCACTCAGGGCGCGGAAGATGCGGTCAGTACACGCGGCAAGGCCAGCCGCGCCCTTCTGTGTGGTGCACTGGGCCGCGACATAGTCCCGCACGTCGGCCCCGGCGGAAAGGGTCAGCCCCAGCCGGGTGCGGATCTTCTGGGCCAGCGCGTTGAGCTGCTGTGCGGCAAGGGCGGCCAGATCCTCCCGGGTGTAGGAGGCCGTCTCGCAGACATCCCCCAGTGCCGACACCAGCGCCGCACCGAATTTGTCAGCCAGTGCCTCCCGGCCCTTGTGGGAGTAGAAGATGAGATATTTGCCGCAGGGGTCGATGCGGCTGACGGCTCCCGGGGCCAGCGCCGTACCTGCATCCACAAGGATGCCCTCTTTGTTCACGAGATACCGGCTGGACAGGGGGGCGCTGCCCTTGACAGCCAGATCAGACAGGGTCTTCAGAAAGCCGGGATAACAGCTCTCGTAGTGCTCAAAGGCAAGGATCTCCCCGGGTGCGTGCAGGGCGGCGTAGAGGTCCTGCAGGAAGAGCTTCTCGGCTCCGGAATTGGGGTAAAGGGCCAGATCCAGCGTGGCGATCCTGCCGCTCTGCAAAAGGCCCCGGGCCGCCATGCAGCGGGCAGTTTCTTCCAGTGCAAAATGCCTGCCTGTGCCTGCCCCGCCTGTGAGCAGGATGACATTGCGGGCGGCGGGGGCTTCGGTGCCCAGCACAAAGGGGCGGCGCATGGCCCGCACCACGCTGTCCACAAAAGCATCCTGCCCCAGCACCGTCTGCTTGACCTCGGCGGCAAGGCCTTCAAAGCTGCCCAGGTGCTCCGGCTTCACGTCGGTGGTGCCCCTGGCCAGCAGGCCTTCGTCCTCCATGTCCCGCAGCATCTGGCGGCTGCTTTCCAGCGCGGCGGCGGTGGCATCGCTCTGGGTCCTGAGCTGGGCGTTCTGCTGCTTCAACAGCTCGTCCAGCCGTTTCTGCTGTTCCAGAAGCGCCGCGTTCAGGTCAGGCAGGGCGGCGCTGCCGCCTGTTTTGGGTGCAGAAGTGCCGGGGGCAGCCTTGAATCTGCCCCCCGGGCCGAACACGCCGTTCATCAGACTTTCCCAATCATCGGTGTATGCCATAAAACTTCCCTCCGTGCAGTGCTTTTTCTTTCAGTATAGTGGAGTCTGGTACGTTTTGCAAGGAAAGGGTTGAAATAAAGGACAAAGTTCGTTACACTATTGTCAAATGAAAGGATGAATTGCCATGGAGCCAAGAACACCTGCTGAATGGAAGACGCTGTTTGAGAGCGAAGCCTTTGCCCGCCAGACGGAATACTATGGCCCGCTGGGGGTGGAGTATACCCCCGCCGGGACACACCTGCGCCTGTGGGCTCCCACGGCAAAACAGGCAGCAGTGAACCTGTACCGCCGGGGCACCGGCGGGGCCTGTGTGGGCACCCTGCCCCTGCAGCAGCAGGACAAGGGTGTGTGGAGCATCTATCTGCCCGGCGACCAGCACGGAAAATACTACGATTTCACCCTTACCACTCCGTTTGGCACCTGCAATGCAGCGGACCCCTACGCCCGCGCGGCTGGGGTGAACGGGGTGCGCAGCATGATCTTTGACCCGGCCCGGGTAGACCCGCAGGGCTGGGAGCGGGATGTGCGGCCGGTGATCCCACCGGCCCGCCGCAGCGTGTGGGAGGTCAGCGTCCGGGATTTCTCGCAGGACCCGGCCAGCGGCGTGCACACGGCCTGGCGGGGCAAATTTCTGGCCTTTACCCAGCAGGGCACGACCCTGAGCAGCGACGGAATCCACCCTACCTGCCTGAATTACCTCAAGCGGCTGGGGGTGAGCTATGTCCAGCTCATGCCAATCTTCGATTTTGGCAGCGTGGATGAGAGCCGCCCCCTGACCCGGCAGTATAACTGGGGCTACGACCCCACCAACTTCAATGTGCCCGAGGGCAGCTACTCCACCGACCCCACCCGGGGTGAGGTGCGGGTGCGGGAGTGCAAGCAGATGATCGCGGCCCTCCATGCGGCGGGCATCGGCGTTGTAATGGACGTGGTGTATAACCACATGTATCGTTCCGATAATGTGCTGAACCGGGTGGTGCCCCTCTACTACTTCCGCCAGAACGACGACGGTTCCCTCTCCAACGGCAGCGGCTGCGGCAACGAGTTTGCCTCCGAGCGGCCCATGGCCCGGCGCTATCTCATTGATTCGGTGCTCTACTGGGCACGGGAATATCACATCGACGGCTTCCGGTTTGACCTGATGGGTCTGTATGACGTGGAGACCATGAACCTCCTCCGGGCTGAACTGGACAAGCTGCCCGGCGGGCGGGATATCCTGATGTACGGCGAGCCGTGGCAGGGCGGATGCAGCGCCCTGCACCGGTACGAGGCCAACAAGAACAACCTGAACATGCTGAACGAGCGCATCGGCATCTTTTGCGACAACACCCGGGATGCCATCAAGGGCGGCTGTTTCGATGCCCGGGAGCCGGGCTATGTGGAGGGCAGGCCGGGAAGTTTCTGGGATATCGGTGCTTCGGTGGCGGCGTGGTGCCGCAGTGAAAAGCTGCCGCCCCACGCCCCGGGGCAGATCATCAGCTACGTTTCAGCCCACGACAACTTCACCCTGTGGGATAAGCTCCTGATGGTGCGCTACGCCCGCCCGGAGTTTGCCGCTGTGGACAAGACCGCCCTGGCCCAGAACCGGCTGGCGGCGGGCATCTATCTGACCAGCATGGGCCTGCCTTTCTGGCAGGCGGGCGAGGAGTTTGCCCGCACCAAGAAGGGGCAGGGCAACAGCTACCACTCCAGCCCGACCCTCAACCGGCTGGACTGGCACCGGGCCGAACAGTTCCACAGCCTTGTGGATTACTATCGCGGGCTCATTGGTCTGCGGGCGGCGTTCCCCAGGCTGGGCGCGCTGGACAAGGCCAGCCCTGCCGCCATCGAGTTCTTCCCGCTGGAACAGCCTCTTGTGGGCTGGCGGCTCCCCGCCCAGTGGGGCGACGGCGCGGCATGGAGCGCCCTGTGCGTCTACTATAACCCCACCGAGACGGCGCAGGTCGTCACCCTGCCCGGCGGCAGCTGGAAGCTGCTGAGTGACGGCATCTCCTCCAGCCTGTGGCGGGGGAGCAGCCGCATCTGCACCGGCCAGACCGTCCTCCTGCCCCTGAGCGCCACCGTGTTCGGGCAGGTATAAAAATACGGTCTGCCGTTGCTTGACAACCTGCAATCAAAAATCCCCTGACCAGTTCAACGCCGGTCAGGGGATTTTTGATTTATTGATCAGGAAAAAGATTGGGGAGAATCAGGAGTTTTTCTGTGCCTGCTGGGTCTGGGCGTTCTTTTCGCCCAGGGTCAGGCTGACGGTCTGCATCTGGCCTTCCCGGGCCACGGTGATGGAAAGGGTATCACCGGCGGCATGCTGCTGGATCAGGGTGCCAAGGTCGTCCTTCTGGGCGATCTCGGTGCCGTCGATGCTCACGATGCGGTCACCGGTCTTCAGACCGGCCTTGTCGGCGGGGCCGCCCTGCACAACATCCACAACGTAAACGCCGTAGGCATTGACGTTGAGCTGTGCGGCGGTCTGGGCATCGGTCACAGCCAGATAAGTGATGCCCATGTAGGGGCGGCCGGAGACATAGCCGTTCTCCAGCAGATCCTGTGCCACCTTGATGGCATCGTTGATGGGGATGGCGAAGCCCAGACCCTCCGCGTCGCTGGAGGAGGACTTTGCGTTGACCAGACCGATGAGCTCACCATTCATGTTGAACAGGCCGCCGCCGGAGTTGCCGGGGCTGACAGAGGCATCCATCTGGATCAGGGACATGGTGTTGGTGGAGCTGGTGCCCTGGATGGTCACGCTGCGGTTCAGGGCGCTGACGATGCCGCTGGTCACGGTGCCGCCCAGCTCACCCAGCGGGTTGCCCACGGCCAGCACGCTCTCGCCTACGGCAAGGCTGTCGCTGTTGCCAACGGTGGCGGGGGTCAGGTCGGTGGCATCGATCTTGAGGACAGCCACATCGCTGGTGTCATCCTCGCCCACCACGGTGGCGGGGTAATCGGTATCGCCGATGGTCACGGTGATGTTGGATGCGCCGGACACAACGTGCGCACAGGTCAGGATATAGCCGTCGGAGCTGATCACGACACCGCTGCCTGCGCCGCTCTCCACCTGGTTCTGGCCGTACCAGGACCACTGGGAGTAGACCACCTGCTCGGTGGTGATGACAACGACGCTGGGGCTGACGGTCTTGGCCACCTGTGCGGTGGTCATGCCGCTGGAAACAGAGGTGCCCCCTGCGGCGCTCTCCGAGTCTGCCGCAGCGCTGTCCGAGCGCTCCACCTGCTGGATGACGACCTTGCTGCCGCCGCCGAAGCGTGCGCCCACAAAGCCGCCCATAAAGCCCATCGCTGCGGCCAGCACCAGAGCGACGATGCTCTTTGCGGCCTTACCGGCGTTCTTTTTCGGCTTTTTCGGAGCTGCGGGGGCGGCGTTCTGCGGCTGGGCGGGAGGCGGCGTCGCGCCGCCGGAAGCACCCGTGCTCTCGCTGAAGCTGGAAGCGGTGTTGGCGGTGTTCATGCCGCTGGAACCCACATTGGGATAGCCGGTATCCCCGGCAGAATTATTGGAAGAGGAATAGTCATATTCCCATTTGTTTTCATCCATCGTGATTACTTCCTTTCGAAGGGATCGGGAAGCTGTCCCCGCCGGAACGTACCGGCCATGGAAACAGCTTCGGTCGGGAGGGAGCATTCTGCCGCTCCCCTCTGGCACGATTTTATTCTATCTGCTAATTGTGAAAATCAATCGTTTCCCCCGTGAAGAATGTGTGAAATAAGGTCCAAGGAGACATCCATGAAGCTTTCTGTGACTGCGGGCGGCTTCGCCCTTTATAAGGAGTCCGACGTCATCGGCCAGTGCAGCGTCACCCCCGCCCCCAAGGGCGCGGACATCACCTCCCTGTCCGTCCTGCCCCAGTGGCGGCGGAAGGGCTATGGCTCCTATTTACTGAAAGAGATATTGCGCCGCTTCGGCGGCTATGACCGGGAGGCCGCCACGGTCTTCACTGCGCCGCTGCCTGCCGACGAGGGCGAGGGGCTGTTCTGGAAAAAATTCGGCTTCGTCCCCGAGGGCGGGCGGCTCTGCCGCCGCCGCACCCCCGACCTGACGGCAGTGCGCTTGGTACAGGACTATCTTGCGGCCCACCTGCCCCATGCCGCCCTGTGCATCGACGCCACCTGCGGCAACGGCGGCGACACGGCCTTTCTCTGCCGCCTCGTCGGCCCGGAGGGACGGGTGCTGGGCTTCGACATCCAGCCCGAGGCCATCGCTTCCACCCGCGCCCGGCTCGAAACGCAGGGCCTCACCGCGGAGCTTTTCTGCGACAGCCACGCAAACCTTCTGCACCATGTCCGGCCCGGCACAGCGGACATCGTGATGTTCAACTTCGGCTGGCTGCCCGGGGCCGACCACAGGGTCTTCTCCACCGCCGACAGCAGCATCCCCGCGCTGGAAGCGGCTCTTACGGCTCTGCGCCCGGGCGGCGTGCTCAGTGCCATCCTCTACAGCGGCCGGGTCATCGGCACCGGCGAAAAACAGAGCATCCTCGGCTGGCTGCGCGCCCTCCCTCTGGAAAAATATACCGTACTGGTGTGCGATTTCGCCAACTGGGCCGATACAGCGCCCCTGCCCTGCCTTGTTCTGAAAAAATAGCAAAAACTCTTGCATCCATGTGTATTTTCTGCTAAAATAAGCGTTGTATGTAATTTTATAGGAGAGTTTCCAATGTAAACAGCCCCTATTGCTTGCTGATACATCCACCCGGCCCTCCTCAGGGCCGCATCTCAGGAGAACGAAACTTATATGACAAATCGTGAAGAAATCGAGCGCCGCCGGACGTTTGCGATCATCAGCCATCCCGACGCCGGCAAAACGACGCTGACCGAAAAGCTGCTGCTGTACGGCGGAGCCATCAATCAGGCCGGCTCTGTCAAGGGCAAGCAGAGCGCCAAGCACGCCGTGTCCGACTGGATGGACATCGAGAAGCAGCGCGGCATCTCCGTCACCTCTTCTGTCCTGCAGTTCAACTACGCCGGAAAGTGCGTCAACATTCTGGACACCCCGGGCCATCAGGACTTCTCGGAGGATACCTACCGCACCCTGATGGCAGCCGACTCGGCGGTCATGGTCATCGACGCCGCCAAGGGCGTCGAGGCCCAGACCATCAAGCTGTTCAAGGTCTGCACCCTGCGCCACATCCCCATCTTCACCTTCATCAACAAGATGGACCGCGAGGCCCGCGACCCCTTCGAGCTGATGGAGAACATCGAAGAGATCCTTGGCATCAAGACCTACCCCATGAACTGGCCCATCGGCTGCGGCAAGGAGTTCAAGGGCGTGTTCGACCGCAACACCCGCAAGGTACTGGCTTTCTCCAGCGACGGCCGCGCCAACGGCGTCAAGAAGGTCGAGGAGACCGAGGCCGAGCTGGGCGATGCCGCACTGGACGAGCTGCTGACCCCCTACTTGCACCAGCAGCTGGTGGACGAGATCGAGCTGCTGGACGGCGCTGCCGAGGAATTTGACCTCGACAAGGTGCTGCGCGGTGAGCTGAGCCCTGTGTTCTTTGGCTCTGCTCTGACCAACTTCGGCGTGGAGCCCTTCCTGGAAAACTTCCTGCGGCTCACCCCCACCCCGCTGGCCCGTGTGGACAGCCTGACCGGCGAGCCGGTGGACCCCTGCCGCGACGAGTTCTCGGCCTTCATCTTCAAGATCCAGGCCAACATGAACAAGGCCCACCGTGACCGCATCGCCTTTATGCGCATCTGCTCCGGCAAGTTCGAGCGCGGCATGGAGGCTTACCACGTGCAGGAGGGCAAGAACATCAAGCTTGCCACCGGCACCCAGCTGATGGCGCAGGATCGCGCCATCGTGGATGAGGCCTACGCGGGCGATATCATCGGCCTGTTTGACCCGGGCATCTTCTCCATCGGCGACACCCTGTGCACCGGCAAAAAGAAGGTCGAGTTTGCGGGCATCCCCACCTTCTCACCGGAGCATTTTGCCCGCATCGAGCAGAAGGATACCATGAAGCGCAAGCAGTTCGTGAAGGGTATGGAGCAGATCGCCCAGGAGGGTGCCATCCAGATCTTCCGCGAAGTCGGCGGCGGCATGGAGGAGGTCGTGGTCGGCGTGGTCGGTGTGCTGCAGCTGGAAGTGCTGGAGTACCGCCTGAACACCGAGTACAACGTGGAGATCCGGATGCAGCAGCTGCCCTTTGAGCAGCTGCGCTGGGTGAAGAACGACCCCGACACCTACAACCTGCGCGACCTGGATCTGACCAGCGATACCAAGGCTGTGGAGGATATGAAGGGCAACCGTCTGCTGCTGTTCACCTCTGATTGGGCCGTCCGCTGGGCTGAGACCCACAACGATACGCTGGAATTGAGCGAGTTCGGCAATATCTGATTGGAAAAAAGAGAGCTGCTGTGCGGAGCTGACTCGCACCGCAGTTCTCTTTTTTATAAAAAGCAAAAAATACAACAAAAGATGCCAGCCTCTGTATGAATGGTTCCCATTGCGGGGAACACTGCTGGCATGGAGGGAAACGTATATGGAAAAACTGAACATTGGCCGCAGCGGCATCGAAGTGCCTTTTCTGGGCATGGGCACCTGGGCCATCGGCGGCGGTAGCTGGTGGGGCGACAACGATGATGCCCTTTCGGTCAAAGCCATCCAGACTGCTGTGGAGCAGGGCATCCGGTGGATCGACACCGCGCCCATCTACGGCCTGTACCACAGCGAGACCGTGGTGGGCGAGGCCCTGAAACACATCGACCGGGACAAGGTGGTGCTCTCCACCAAATGCGGCCTGGAGTGGCGGCATGAAACGCCGGTGCTCCACAAGGTCGTGGACGGCACCGCCGTCTACCGAGACCTCTCGGCGCAGAGCATCATTGAGGACGTGGAGGACAGCCTGCGCCGTTTGGGCACAGACCACCTGGATGTGCTGTACACCCACTGGCAGAGCCCGGACCTCGGCCTCTATCCGCTGGAGGAGACCGTGGAGGCCATGATGAAGCTGAAGGAGCAGGGCAAGATCCGCGCCATTGGTGCGTCCAACGTGACGGCGGATCTCATCCGGGGCTACTGCCGGTACGGCCAGCTGGATGTCATTCAGGAAAAGTACAGCCTGCTGACCCGCCGCATCGAAAAGCAGCTCCTGCCCACCTGCAGGGAGCTGGGGGTTTCGGTGCAGGCCTACTCCCCGCTGGAGCAGGGTCTGCTCACCGGCAAGGTCACCATGGAGACCACTTTCCCCGAGGGCAGCACCCGGAACAGCAACCCCAGCTTCCAGCCTGCCCGCCGGAAGCAGGCGCTGGACCTGCTGGCCAAGTGGGACGACCTGACCGGGAAATACGACTGCACCATGGCCCAGCTGGTCATTGCCCTGACGGCCCGGATGATCCCCGGCCTGCATGTGCTGTGCGGTGCCCGCACCCCGGAGCAGGTGCTGGACAATGCCGGTGCACTGAATATCAAACTGGATGGCGCGGATGCCGTCCGCATGAAGTGGGACGTGGATGCCATTTCCTGAGCCGGTGCTTCAGAACAAAAGCAGATAACAAAAAGGGACGATGCCGTTGCGGCATCGTCCCTTTTTGGTTATTTGTGCTCCTTCAGCTGGCAGAGGAAGTCATCGGCTTCGATGGCCTCCGGGGTGAAGGAATTATTCTTCCACCAGCTGACCAGCGCGGTGGCAATGGTCAGGCCGGTGGAGACCAGCTGCTCCAGCTCTGCCGATTCAATGGGCAGGACACGGTGGCCGGTGGCGCTGAGCACCTGATTGGTCAGCGCCAGTGCCAGCGCCGCCGTGCGGGCCAGCGTGGCGGGAGAAATCTTGCATTTCTTCATGGGGAACTCCTTTCTTTTATAGGATGGTACGGTCGAGCCCCGCCCGGTGGAGCAGGGCGGGATAATCCTTTTCGGTGCGGCTCAGGTCCACGGGGCCGGAGATGCCGGGCACCCTGCCCCTGCTGGTGTACTGCCACATCCCGTGCCTGCGGGCCGGGCGTTTGCCCCGGTAGTCCGCCAGCCAGAGGTCGAAGGGGGCCAGCGTGTCCATGTGCAGGGCAGTATCTGCAAAATGGGTGTAGGTGTATACCATGGCGTACAGGCCCCAGTGCTCCAGCTGCCGTGCCGCCCCGGCAACAAGGGCGGAGAGCACGTCCGGTGTCAGGGCACGCAGACGGGCATCCTCCACGTCGATGGCAGCAGGCAGCTGAAGCCGCTTTCCCCTGAGGGCATCGTGCAGGAGGGCCAGCTCGGCATCCCGCTGTGGGGCGGTAACGGCACAGCTGTAATAGTAGACCCCCACCGGGATGCCCAGCCGGGTGCAGGCAGAGTAGTTTGTTTCAAACATGGGGTCGATGTAGGGCGTGCCGCTCCTGCTGCCCAGCGCGCGCAGCATCACGCCGTGGACCCTGCCGCTGGCTTTTACGGTATCCCAGTCTATGCGGCCCTGCCAGCGGGAGACATCCAGCACCGTGAACATCAGGTGGCCTCCAGCAGGGTCTTGAGGGCGGCGGGAGTGACGGTGTCCACCACCAGACTGCCATCGCTGCGGATGGACAGCACCCGCAGGAGGGCACCTGCCTGCGGGGCCACCGGGGCAGGCAGCGCGCCTACATCCTGCGCGTCCAGCACCACCGCGCCGCCTTTGCCGTTGACACTGAGCAGGGTGCCGTCCTCGGGTGCAAAGGATTCGGCGCGCAGGGCGGCGCTCTCGGCGCGGGAAGCTGAGGTCGCGGCACGGCTGCCATTCAGTGATGCCCGCTCGGCAGCGTCGGCAGCGGCCTGCGCCTGTCGGGCGGCACTGGCCTCGCTGGCGGCACTGTTCTGGGCCGCCTGCACCGCCGCATCGGCCTGCCCCGATACTTGGGCGATGAACTGCTCGTACACCGAGGGACTGGGCTCCTCCTCGGTGCCGTCGGTGGGCAGAATGTCGTAGACATCGTACCGGCCCGGGCGGGTGTAAGCGGTATAGCCGCTGCCGTCGGTGGCGGCCAGCATCCATTGCCCGGTGGGCCAGCCCGTGAAGCTGCGGCCCACGGGCGCGCTGTGCGCTGCATCCAGCACAAGGGGTGCGGCAAGGGTGCCGTCGCTGTGGCGGATGTGCAGGGTGACGCTGCAACCGGCCCATTCCGCAGGCAGCTGGAACACCAGCCGGTCCACGCCCTCGGCGTTCTGTGCGCCCAGGTGCAGCCGGGCGGGCTGGGCTGTGAATTCGGTGCCGCCCAGCGTGCGGGGAGTGATCTTGATCTGCATAAAAACCTTCCTTTCTTCTTTTTGACCCCATTGTACCGGTTTGCGGCAGGGCACGGAAGCGCGGTCTTTTTTTATGGTGTTTTTTGCCTTTCGGCATTTTGCTGGAAGCCGGTTTTTGACAGAAACTGCGGAGAAACTCCCCGTTATTTCCGGCAGGAAAACAGCGGGGAATTTGTGCCGCAAAATGTCGGATTACGCATGATTGATGCGCCGGAATGTGCAAAAGAGCCCGGCGATTTCTCCCCGGAAAACAGACTTGAAATGTTAAAAAATTATGAACGAATACGACCAATTTTTTGGGAAAATTTCAGAAGGAAACGCCCGAAATCGTTCTGAATCAGGGAAAACAATGTACAGATTGCACAAAAAACTATGTGAAACAATTATCAAGCAGAAGCGCACAGATTTGACAAATGGGCCGTCGTCTGCTAAAATAGTGCCCGCTCAACGGATCATACGCACGTTGGAGCGTCTAAATTTTATTTCTCAGGAAGTAAAACGCCGTATAAAAAGACGGCCCTTTGCAGGGAAAAATGCCCTGCGCTTTGCGGGCAAAGGAAGAGCCCGCCGCATTCCAAAATGATGAAAAGAGAGGAGTTGTCTCGTATCGCTTCCGTCAAATTTCAAAAAGCATTGTCTGACCGCGCTCGTGCGGTCACACCCCGTGTGCTGGCGTTCTGCGTCATGGCAGTGAGCCTTGTGTTCACTTTGGCCGTGACCGCCGCGAATCTGCGGCTGACCTACGTCACCGACTCCGATGGTGCGCGTCAGCTGGTGGTCAGCAGTGAGACTGACCCTGCCCGCGTCATGAGCCTTTCCGGCATTGAGGCCGAAGAGGGCGACCACGTTTACTACACCGCGTTCAGCGGCAATCTTGCCACCCTGAACATTGAGCGGGCCTTCACCGTGAACATCCAGGCCGACGGCCAGGAGTACCCGGTGAAGATGGCCTTTGGCACCGTTGCCGAAGCGCTGGAGCGCGCCGGCATCACCCTGGAGGCAGATGACTACACCGAGCCTGCGCTGGATCAGCTGGTCACTGTGGGCAGTGAGATCACGGTGCACCGGGTGGACTACCAGGACAAGGTGGAGACCCAGACCATCCCCTACGACACCCAGTATGTCTACACCAGCCTGTACTTCCGCAACACCGGCCGGGCCACCACCCTGCAGCATGGGGCGGAGGGCCAGCAGACCGTGACCACCCGCGAAAAGTATGTGGACGGTGAGCTGGAAAACAGTATGGTGGTGGATGTGACCACCACGGTGGAGCCCACCGACCATGTCATCAAGACCTATGGTGCCGGTGCGCCCGTTTCTCCCCTGACCGGGCCGGACGGCACCACCAACGCCCCCGCCTCGTACAGCCAGGTCCTCACCGGCAAGGCCACGGGCTATTATTCCCGCACGGGCAAGGGCTCGTCGGGCCTGGGCCTGGGCTACGGCACCGTTGCCGTTGACCCCAGCGTCATCCCCTATGGCACGCTGCTGTACATCACTTCCACGGACGGCAGCTTTGTTTACGGTTATGCCGTTGCCACCGACACAGGTATCGCGGTGCAGAAGGGCCAGATCCTGGTGGATCTGTTCTATGAGACCTACGCAGAGTCGGTCATCAATGGAGCCATTCAGGTCAACGTTTACGTTGTAGGCTGAACCGCATAGCACACGGAAAAATTTGAAAAAGCACCCGCTTCAGTTTCCTGGATTTGCAGGAAAAATGAGGCGGGTCTTTCTTTTTGCCCTATATTCTGTAAAGTTTGCCGAGAATTCTTGTGTAAAATTGGATAAGTTGACCACAATGAAAAAATATTGACGAAAAGATTATGGTAGATTTTGACGGAAAGCCCTTGAAAAATCGGACAAAATTCTTTAATATAAGAGAGTACAAAGGTATAGGCTCACTGCGGCCTGTACGGGGAGGAGCTGTTTATGAGACCGACGGAAGAAAAGATTCAGAAAGATCCCTCGGATCTGCCGATTTATCTGTTCAAGCAGGGCAACAACTGCGAAGCATACCGTTACTTTGGTGCACACCTTGAGACCCGCGCCGGAGAGTCCGGTGTGGTGTTCCGTGTTTGGGCACCCCATGCAGCCGCCATCAGTGTGGTGGGCGATTTCAACAGCTGGAAGCCGGGAGATCGGA